>Ga0255336_100388_pt1 | contig 76982 bp, 66 predicted proteins | sample MeOH1_35cm_T3_17_FD_189102 | JGI IMG/M metagenome (GOLD analysis project Ga0255336, IMG submission 189102) | Sandy soil microbial communities from University of British Columbia, Vancouver, Canada - MeOH1_35cm_T3_179 | ecosystem: Engineered > Artificial ecosystem > Sand microcosm > Unclassified ... | reverse complement strand
GGCAAAAACGAGACATTGATACGGTGCGGCTCGACCATCCTGTATTCCGGCAGCGACGCATCGAAACGACGCGCGAAGAAAGCCGGCTCGACGCCGCGCGCGGCGAGGCCGCGCACCAGGTCCATTGCGTAGCGCTCAAGACCGCCGCTGTGCTGCAAGGCGTTGCTGGAGAGTCCAAGTTTCTTCATTCAGACAGCGCGCGCCAGCGCCTCGTCAAATATTAGGGGGAAGTCATGCGCGCTCCGGAGATGGCGGACCGCGCGAACGGAGACCCGAATGGCCCGTTGACGTGTCGTGCGCTCTACGCCGCGCTCTGCTGGAACTGGATGCGGTGCAGATGCGCGTACAAGCCGTCTTGCGCCAGCAGTTCACGATGGCTGCCGCTCTCGACGATGCGCCCCGCTTCCATCACGAGGATCCGGTTGGCGCGCTCGATGGTCGACAGGCGGTGCGCGATGACCAGCGTCGTGCGGCCCTTCATCAAGGTCTCCAGCGCGGCCTGCACGTGGCGCTCGGACTCCGAGTCCAGCGCCGACGTTGCTTCGTCGAGGATCAGGATCGGTGCGTCCTTGTAGATCGCGCGCGCGATCGCGAGACGCTGCCGCTGGCCGCCCGAGAGCATCATGCCGTTGTCGCCGACCAGCGTTTCGATGCCCTTCGGCATGGCCTCGACGGTGTCCCACAGGTTGGCCGCGCGCAGTGCCGCCCTGACCTTGTCGGGGTCGGCGGTCTGCCCATAGGCGACATTGTTGGCGACCGTGTCGTTGAACAGCACCACGTCCTGGCTCACCATCGCGATCTGGCTGCGCAGCGCGTGCAGGTCGTATTCGGGGATCGCCACGCCGTCGACCAGAATCTGGCCGCCGGTCGGATCGAAAAAGCGCGGCAGCAGATTCACCAGCGTGGTCTTGCCGCTGCCCGACGGGCCCGCGAGGGCGACCATTTCACCCGGCGCCGCCCTGAACGACACCTTGTCGAGCGTGTGGCGGTTGTGCGTGGCGTTGGCGCTGTAGTTGAACGAGACGTCGCGGAATTCCACTTCGCCGCGCGCGCGCGCGAGCGGCTTGCCGCCGCCTTCGGGTTCGGACGGCTCGTCGATCAGGCCGAAGATCAGCTCGCACGCCGTCATGCCGCGCTGCAGCGGCTGATTCACGTCCATCAGATGCTTGAGCGGCGAGATGATGAGCAGCATCGACGTGACGAAGGCGACGAAACCGCCCACCGTGGTCTGATCCGACGACGACTGCACCACCGCGATCGTAATCACGACGGCGAGCGCGATCGACGCGAGGAACTGCGTCAACGGCTGCGCGAGTCCGCCGGACACGGTCATGCGCATGGCATAGCCACGCAGACGCTTGCTCATCGACTCGAAGCGTTCCATCTCGTACTGCTCGCCGTTGTGCACCTTGACGACCTTGTAGCCGCCCACCGACTCTTCGACGATGTACGACAGTTCGTTGGTCAGCAACTGATGCTCGCGGTTCAGACGGCGCAGCCGGCGGTTGATCTTGCCGACCAGCCAGCCGATCGCCGGCAGCAGCACGGCGACGATCAGCGTCAAACGCCAGTTGAGATAGAACAGATAGCCGAGCAGGAACACCACCGTCAGCGAATCGCGCACCAGCGTGACCAGCACACTCAGCAGCACGTTGAGAATCTGGTTCACCTCGAAGACGATCGCGTTGATCACCGTGCTCGCGGTTTCGCGCTGGAAGAACGCGACGCTCGTGTGAATCATGCGGCTGAACATCTTCAGTCGCAGATCGAGCAGGATCTTGTTCGTCACGTAGGCAAGCAGATACCCGGACGCGTATTGCGAGAGGCTGCGAACCAGCGCAAGGCCGATCACCGCGGCCGGAACGAACCACTTGGTTTTATCGTTGGCATGCGCGCCGAAACCCTTGTCCAGCAGAGGCTTGAGCAGCGCGGGGATCGCCGCGTCGGTCGCGGCGCTGACGGCCATCGCGACGATTGCGCCGAGGAGAACCCAGATCAGCGGCTTGATATAAGGCCATAGCCGGCTGAAGACCACGGCGGGCGATGACGCCTCACCTGAACCGATGGGTTTGCTTAACGATGGCTTCGCGCTCAAGGAATCCTCTGAGAATGCGGGACGGCAACCGCGCGGCGAACGGAATGCTTGCCGTACGGAATATCAAAAAAGAGCCATTGTAAACGGTTGGCGATGGGCGTCGGCGGTTGGGGACCGGCTGTGTATACTTCCCTTCCGCAACTCGCTCATGCAGCCCGCTGCGCGCAGCTCGCCCGGCGCCGCCGGCTTGCGCGAAGCGTTCCGTCATTTTGCCTTCCACGCTACTCAGGTATGCAAGAAACCACCCTCGGCGTCGCCATCATCACCAAAAACGCGGCGGCGCGGCTGGCTGAATGCCTGCAAGCCGTGGCTTTCGCCGATCAGATCGTCGTGATCGACGGCGGCAGCACCGACGGCACCGCGGACATCGCTCGCGCGCACGGCGCTCGCGTGATCGAACAGACCGACTGGCCGGGCTTTGGCCCGCAAAAGAATCGCGCGGTCGCAGCGCTCGGCACCAGCTGGATTCTTTCGCTCGACGCCGACGAAATCGTCTCCCCGGAACTGGCCGCGGCGATCCGCGCCGCGTTGGCCGCGCCCACCGCCGACGTCTATGCGGTAGACCGGTTGTCGAGTTTTTGCGGACACTGGATTCATCACAGCGGCTGGTATCCGGACTGGATTCCGCGGCTCTTCAAACGCGGCGCCGCCCGTTTCTCCGACGACCTGGTGCACGAGCGGCTGGTGTTCGACACGCCGGCGCAGCGTCTCACCGGCAAGCTGATGCACTACTCCTACGAGGACTTCGAAGGCGTGTTGCGCAAGCTCGACGCGTATTCGACGGCGGGCGCCCACCAACGTTACGCGGCCGGTCAGCGCGGCAGCTTCGGCAAAGCGCTCGGCCGCGGCGCGTGGGCGTTCGTGCGGACCTATGTGCTGCGCCGTGGTTTTCTGGACGGCCGCGCCGGTTTCATGATCGCGGTGTTCAATGCGGAGACGGTGTATTACCGGTTTTTGAAGCTGGCGCGATTGGGGGAGAAAGTGCGGCGGTAGAGGTTGGGGCTTGGGCCGGTAGAGATTGGCCGCCGGCAGCCACCATCTGCGTTGCCCGCGCCAGCGGCGCGGGCAGACCCGACATCAATAAACGATCTCGATCGAGCTCCCGGCGAACTCGCCACGCAATGCCGCGAGCAGTTCGTCGGTCGGTTTCACGCGCCATGCGTCGCCCAGACGCATTTCACCTTCCGCGTTCTGGCTGCGATAGACCACCTGCACGGCCAGCCCGTTCGGGATCTGCACCGCCTGGCGCTGCCCACCGCCGCCGTAGCCGCCGCCATTGCGGCCACCGCCGTTGCCGCCGCCGTTTCCGCCACGCGATGAAGCCGCCGGCGCCGCGGCCGCCTGAGGTTCGTCCTTGCCCGCGCTATGCGCTTCGAGCACACGGCGCAATGCCAGCGCGTCCGCATTGCCGTTCATCTGCACCTTCACGGCCTCCGCATAACGGCAGCGCGCGCGGCCCAGATCCATGACCGTGTCGACGGTAAAACGGATGCCGCCCGTAAACGCGTCGTTACGCGCCTGACCCTGCACGACCAGCAGTTCGTCTTCTTTGAACAGTTGCTTGTGCGCCTCGAACGTCTCGTTGAAAACCGTGACTTCGCATTGGCCGGTGCCGTCGTCGAGCAGCGCGATCAGCATCTTGCCGCGCTGGGTCATCTGCGTGCGCAGCGAGGCGATCACACCGGCGACCAGCTTGTCGCGCCCCTCCTTCAGCTCGCCGATCTTCTGGCGCACGAAGCGGCGCACTTCGTTCTTGTAGGCGTCGAACAGATGGCCCGACAGATAGAAGCCGAGCGCGGCCTTCTCTTCCTGCAGCTTCTTTTTTTCCGGCCACTCCGGCTCGTCGACCAGCTCGTGACCTTGCGACGGCGCGTCGCCCATGTCGAACAGGCCTGCCTGCAACGCGTTGGCGCTTGCCTGCTCGGCGGCTTCCATGGCGAGCGAAACGGACGCGATCAGTTGCGCGCGATTCGCATGCAAGGTGTCGAAGGCGCCGGCGCGGATCAACGCTTCGACCGTGCGGCGATTGACGATGCGGCGGTCGACCCGGTTGCAGAAATCGAAGATGTCGATGAACGGACCTTCTTCACGCGCGCGCAGGATTTCTTCGATCGCGTTCTGGCCGCTGCCCTTGATTGCACCGAGGCCGTAGCGGATGGTTTTCGAACGCTTGCCGTCAGGCTCGGCAACCGGCTCGAAGCGGTACGCGGACAGATTGACGTCCGGCGGCAGCACCGCCATCTTGTTCGCGAGACAGTCTTCGAACAGGATCTTGACCTTGTCCGTGTCGTCCATGGCAAGCGACATATTCGCCGCCATGAATTCCGCCGGATGGTGCGCCTTCAGCCACGCGGTGTAGTACGCCAGCAGCGCATACGCGGCCGCGTGCGACTTGTTGAAGCCGTAGCCCGCGAACTTCTCCATCAAGTCGAAGATTTCGTCGGCCTTCTCAGCGGTCAGACCGTTCTTCGCGGCGCCCTGGCGGAACAACTCGCGATGTTCGGCCATTTCCTCGGCCTTCTTCTTACCCATCGCGCGACGCAGCAAGTCGGCGCCGCCCAGCGAATAGCCGCCGATGATCTGCGCCATCTGCATCACCTGCTCCTGGTAGACCATGATGCCGTAGGTCTCTTTCAGAACAGATTCGACACGCGGATCCGGATATTCCACCACTTCGCGGCCGTGCTTACGCGCGCAGAAGCTCGGAATCAGGTCCATCGGGCCCGGACGGTACAACGCGACCAGCGCGATGATGTCCTCGAAGCGGTCAGGCTGCGCGTCTTTCAGCATGCCCTGCATGCCGCGGCTTTCCAGCTGGAACACCGCGACCGTATTCGCTTTCTTCAGAATGGAGAACGACGCCGGGTCGTCGAGCGGCACCTGCGCGAGCGACCAGTCCTGCTTCGACGGATCGAGGCGCCGGATATAGCGCTCGGCCCAGTCGAGAATCGTCAGCGTGGTCAGACCCAAAAAGTCGAACTTCACGAGGCCGACGGCTTCGACGTCGTCCTTGTCGTACTGGCTCACCACGCCGCTTTCGTCGCCCTGCGTGTACAGCGGGCAGAAATCGGTCAGCTTGCCCGGCGCGATCAGCACACCGCCCGCGTGCATGCCGACGTTACGCGTGAGCCCTTCCACGCGCTGCGCGAGTTCGAGCAGCTGATGCACTTCGTCTTCGTTGTCGAAGCGCTCCTGCAAAAGCGGCTCTTCCTTCATCGCGTCCGCGATGGTGACGTGCTTGCCCGGCTTGAACGGAATCAGCTTGGCGATGCCGTCCGTGAACATGTAGCCCAGATCGAGCACGCGGCCGATGTCGCGCACCGCCGCCTTCGCCGCCATCGTGCCGAACGTGGCGATCTGCGACACGGCGTCCGCGCCGTACTTTTCCTTCACGTACTGGATCACGCGATCGCGGCCGTGCTGGCAGAAGTCGATGTCGAAGTCGGGCATGGACACCCGCTCCGGATTCAGAAAACGTTCGAACAGCAGGTTGTAGCGCAGCGGATCGAGGTCGGTCACGCCGAGCGCGTACGCGACCAGCGAACCGGCGCCCGAGCCCCGGCCCGGCCCGACCGGCACGCCGTTGTTCTTCGCCCAGTTGATGAAGTCCGCCACGATCAGGAAGTAGCCGGGAAAGCCCATCTTGATGATCGTGCCGCACTCGAATTCGAGGCGCTCGTAGTACGTCGCGCGCTGCGTTGCGCGCTCAGCCTCGTCCGGATACAGCTGTTCGAGACGCTTTTCGAGGCCCTCTTTCGACAGCTGCACGAGGTAGTCGTCGAGCGACATGCCGTCGGGAGTGGGGAACAGCGGCAGCTTGGGCTTGCCGAGTTCGAGCGTGAGGTTGCAACGCTTGGCGATTTCGACCGAGTTGGCGAGCGCCGACGGAATGTCCGCGAACAGCGCGGCCATCTCTTCCTGCGTGCGGAAGTACTGCTCCGACGTGAAGCGCTTCGCGCGGCGCGGATTGGCCAGGATGTCGCCTTCGGAAATACAAACGCGCGCTTCGTGCGCGGTGAAGTCGTCCGGCGTCATGAACTGCATGGGATGCGTGGCGACCACCGGCAATTTCAGCGACGCCGCGAGTGCGACCGCCTGCTGCACATAATGCTCGCCGCCCGGCTGACCGCAGCGCTGCAACTCGATATAAAAGCCGCCCGGGAACACCTTTGCCCAATGGAGCGCGTTGCGCCTCGCGGCTTCTTCGTTACCTGCCGCGAGCGCGAGGCCGACATCGCCCTGCTGCGCGCCGGACAACGCGAGCAGCCCTTCGCCCAGGCCGGATTCGAGCCAGCCGGCCTCGACTTCCGCGCGCCCACGATACTGGTTCGTGAGCGACGCCTTGCTGAGCAGCTCGCACAGGTTCAGGTAGCCGCGCCGGTCTTTGACCAGCAGCAACAAACGGGAAGGCTTGTCGCGGTCGTCCGGATTGGTGATCCAGACGTCGCAGCCGGCAATGGGTTTGACCCCTTTGCCACGGGCTTCCTTGTAGAAACGGACGAGGCCGAATGCGTTGCCGAGATCGGTCAGGGCGAGCGCGCCCTGGCCGTCTTTGGCAGCCGCCTTGACGACGTCGTCAAGGCGCACGATGCCATCGGCAATCGAGAATTCGGAGTGAACGCGAAGATGAACGAAGCGGGGATCTGACATGGGCGACATTGTAACTCCACCCTTCCGGAGTTTTCAGGCCAAAACCGCGCGTTAGCCGACCGGCTTAGGACGCACACGCGTAAGCCGCGTGTACTGGCGCCCGGCCGGCGGCGGACCATGCGCACGGCCGGTCGAGCGCCGCGGAGCCGCGGCAAGTTCGCCGGCGATTTGCGCTACCGCAACCCACTGGCCATTCGGCCGAGTCGGGGAAAGCGCCGGGTTGAGGGATAATACGGGTTTCGCCTTATTCGACGTGGCCGTGCCGCATGGCGGCAGGCGGGAGCCCAGTGCGCCCCTTTTTCCCCAACGCCGGTCACCTCTTACCGCTGGACACTTATGAGTATCGTCAACCTCTCTTCGTATCACTTCGCGACTATCGAAGACACCGCCGCATGGCGCCCGTTCGTGACGGACCGCTGCAATGCGCTGGGCCTGAAGGGCACCGTTCTGCTCGCGCCGGAAGGCATCAACCTGTTCGTCGCCGGCACGCGCGAGAGCACCGACGCGTTCATCGACTACATCCGTCACGACGCGCTGTTCGAGGGTAAATTCGCGAATCTGCAGTTCAAGGAAAGCCTGTCGGACAAGCAGCCGTTCACGCGCATGCTGGTCAAGCTCAAGCGCGAGATCATCACGATGAAAAAGCCGGCCATCCGGCCGGAGCTCGGCCGCGCGCCGTTTGTCGACGCGCCCACGCTGAAAAACTGGCTGGACCGCGGTCATGACGACCAGGGCCGCCCCGTGGTGATGCTCGACACGCGCAATGCATTCGAAGTCGACGTCGGCACGTTCGACAACGCGCTCGACTACCGCATTACGAAATTCAGCGAGTTTCCCGAGGTGATCGAGCAGAATCGCGCGGATCTGGAAGGCAAGACGGTCGTCTCGTTCTGCACGGGCGGAATTCGCTGCGAGAAGGCCGCGATTCACATGAAGGACGTCGGCATCGAGAACGTCTACCAGCTCGAGGGCGGCATTCTGAAATACTTCGAAGAAGTGGGCGGCGCGCATTATCACGGCGACTGCTTCGTGTTCGACTACCGCACGGCACTCAATCCGCAACTGGAGCCCAGCAAGACCACCCAGTGTTTCGGCTGCCGGGCCGTGGTCACGCCGGACGCGCAACAATCGCCGATGTACGTGGCCGGCAAGACGTGTCCGGCGTGTCATCCGGACAGCAAGGCGGCGCGCGCCGCGTGACAGACCGCCGCAGTCCCCGCAACGGCGGCTTGCGCGCGCAGGCATCCGCGCGAAACGCGAGTCTCCAGCCATGATCTACCGCGGACGCTTCGCGCCGTCGCCCACCGGGCCGCTGCATTTCGGCTCGCTGGTCAGCGCGCTCGCAAGCTGGCTGGACGCGCGCGCGCATCGCGGCGCGTGGCTCGTTCGCATCGAAGACATCGACGGCCCGCGCACCGTGCCGGGTGCCGCCGAACAGATTCTCGCCACCCTCGAACGCTTTGGCCTGCATGCGGACGAACCGCCCGTCTGGCAAAGCACCCGTCTGGGGCGTTACGAGCAGGCGCTGGAGCAACTGAGGGCCGCCGGCATGATCTATCCGTGCGGCTGCACGCGCAAGGAAATTGCCGACTCGCTGCTGCACGCGCATGCGCGCAATACCACCCTCGCCTATCCCGGCACCTGCCGCACCGGCCTGCATGGCAAACCGGCGCGCGCATGGCGTCTGCGCGTGCCCGACGGCGACGCCGCGATCGTCACGTTCCAAGACCGCTGGCAGGGCCAGCAGTCGCAGAATCTGGCCACCGAGGTGGGCGATTTCGTGCTGAAGCGCGCGGACGATCAATGGGCCTATCAACTGGCGGTGGTCGTCGACGACGCGGACGCGAACATCACGCACATTGTGCGCGGCGCGGATCTGATGGATTCGACGGCGCGGCAGATCTATCTGCAGCGCCGCCTGGGCGTGCCGACGCCTGAGTATTTGCATGTGCCCGTCGTCATGAACGAACAGGGCGAAAAACTCAGCAAGCAGAACGGAGCCAAGGCGCTGGACGGCGACACGCCACTGGATGCGCTGAGCGCGGCCGCACGGCACCTGGGACTCGGAATGGAAAGCGCCGCGGCCCATACGACGCTAGACGGCTTTTACGCTGCCGCCACGGCGGCATGGGCAAAGAGAATGGGATTGCCGGCGGCATAAACGCGATTCGCGTCTGACTGTGATCTCGCCGGGCGTGGCGAGCATCGCACGGAGTCGCCGCGGCGACTAGCGCACTGGCGCGGTGCGCTCCGAGCTTTCGAAGCGTCCCAAATTCGGCGCGCTTTCCGCCACGGCCCCGCTTGCGGCGAAGTCCGGCCCAGCGCGGCCAATCCAACCAAGCCGCGCCGACAAACCAGAATCAGGACGACGAGGGCGACTTGCGCGGCATCCCGAAGCCGCCCAGCAGCGCTGCCAGCGGCTGCTTGGAAGCCGGCTTCTGCGGCGCGGCCGACGCAGCGTCGGCCTCTTCGACCTTGCGAATCGATGACGGCGACGGCTCGTAAGGCTTCAGGAAGAAATCATCCACAGGCTGCGCGCGGTGGTGATGCGGCCGGTCGAACGACCCCGACGAGGACGCACCCGTGCGCCGACGGCTGCCACGGTCTTCACGCCCTTCGCTGCTACGCTCGCGACGCGGCGCGCGCTCTTCATGGTGATGCCGCACCGGCGCTTCCACCGTCAGGCGCTGCACGTCCAGCGGACGCTTGATGAGCTTCTCGATATCGGCAAGCTGCTTGCGCTCATTCGGGCTGCACAGCGACAGCGCGTCGCCCGAAGCACCCGCACGGCCGGTACGGCCGATGCGGTGCACATAGTCTTCCGCGTTGAACGGCAGATCGAAGTTGATCACTGCCGGCAGCTCCGCGATATCCAGGCCGCGCGCGGCGACGTCGGTCGCCACCAGCGCTTCGATCTCGCCGCGCTTGAACGCGTCGAGCGCCTGCATGCGTTCATTCTGCGTGCGGTCGCCGTGAATCGCGGTCGCCACCACGCCGTCGCGCTCAAGACTGCGCGCGAGACGGCTCGCGCCGATCTTGCTGTTGCAGAACACGATCACCTGCTTGAGGCCGCGTTCGCGAATCAGTTGCACGACCGCGCCGGTCTTGTCGCCCTCGGCGACCTCGTAGACGATTTGCGTCACGTTGGTCGCGGTCGAGTTGCTGCGCGCCACTTCGATGGTCTGCGGGTCGCGCAGATACGTGGCGGCGAGCTTCTTGATTTCGCCCGAGAACGTGGCCGAGAACAGCAGCGTCTGACGTTCTTTCGGCAGCAGGTTCAGGATGCGCTGCAGATCCGGCAGGAAGCCCATGTCGAGCATGCGGTCGGCTTCGTCGAGCACGAGGATCTGCACCTGGCCCAGGTTGGCGGTTTTCTGTTGCACGTGATCGAGCAGGCGGCCAGGCGTAGCGATCAGAATCTCGACGCCGCGGCGCAGTTGCTCGGATTGCGGATTCATATCCACGCCGCCGAACACCACGGCGCTGCGCAGCGCGGTGTGCTTCGCGTACGCCTGCACGTTGGCGGCAACCTGGTCGGCCAGTTCGCGCGTCGGCGTGAGAATCAGCGCGCGTACCGGATGGCGGGCGGGCGAAGCGCTCGTGCTCGCCTGCGGCAACAGCCGCTGGATGATCGGCAGCGAGAAGCTCGCCGTCTTGCCGGTGCCGGTCTGCGCGGCGCCCATGACGTCGCGGCCGGCCAGCACGACGGGAATCGCCTGCGCCTGGATCGGCGTGGGGATGGTGTAGCCCGAGTCTTTGACGGCTTTCAGGATGTCGGGCGCGAGGCCGAATTGATCAAAAGTCGCAGTGCTGGGCGTGACGGGTGTGTCGGACATGGTGGCTTTCGCTAAAAATGCGCTTGGCGCGTGCGCGCGGCAGCGGTCGGAACCGCAGAGGGCATTGTGATGAAGGCGGAGCCACGGCGTTCCGCACGGGACCCGATAGTACTGCGGGAAAAAATGCGGCCGGCTCCGGCCGGCGGAAACACCCGCCGGAAAGGCCGGTATTGTAGCACTTCAGCAAAAACACTCATGGCGCATGTGCGGGCTTTCTGCTTACGCCGGCGAAAGCCGGCCGCCGGCGCACAGCGCACGGGCCGGCGACTCGCCGCAAAGCACCGGCGCGCCTCGCTCGCGAGCGTAGTTCGCGGAGACGACAGTGGCGTGACAGCGCGCCGCCACACCGTTTCACGCTTTCACCACGTCTCGCGCATCACCATGAGGCGCATCTCGGTCATGTCCTCGATTGCGTAGCGCACGCCTTCACGGCCGAGCCCGGAATCTTTCACGCCGCCATACGGCATGTTGTCGACCCGGAACGACGGCACGTCGTTGATCACCACGCCGCCCACGTCGAGTTCGTCCCACGCGCGATGCGCGTGCGCGAGCGAATCCGTGAACACGCCCGCCTGCAGGCCGAAGTCGCTGTCGTTGACAGTGGCGAGCGCGGCGTCGAAGTCGTCGAAACGTTCCAGAATGGCCACCGGCCCGAAGGCCTCCTTGCGATACAGATCCGTGTCGCGTTTCACGCCTTCGAGCAGCGTGGCCTCGAACATGGCGCCTTCGACCTTGCCGCCCGCGACGATTTTCGCACCCGCCTGCACCGCGCTTTCCATCCAGCCGGCAAGGCGTTTGGACTCCGATTCGGAGATCATCGGCCCGACGAAGGTCTTTTCGTCTTTCGGATCGCCCATCACCAGCGACTTCGTTTTGGCGATCAGCTTCTCGCGCAACGCATCATAGACCTTCGCGTGCACCAGAATCCGCTGCACGCCGATGCAGCTTTGCCCCGACTGATAGAACGCGCCGAACGCGAGCCGGTCCACCACATAGTCGAGCTTCTCGCCCTGATCGCCGTCGACGATCGCCGCCGCGTTGCCGCCCAATTCCAGAATCACCTTTTTCTTGCCCGCCTTCTTCTTCAAATCCCAGCCCACCGCGGGCGAGCCGGTGAAGGACAGCAATTTGAAGCGCTCGTCGGTGGTAAAGAGATCGGCGCCGTCGCGATGCGCGGGGAGAATCGAGAATGCGCCTTTGGGCAGATCGGTTTCCGCCAGAATCTCGCCCATGATGAGCGCGCCGACCGGCGTGCGGCTCGCCGGCTTCAATACGAACGGCACGCCCGCCGCGATGGCCGGCGCGACCTTGTGCGCGGTCAGGTTCAATGGAAAATTGAACGGCGAAATAAACGAGCACGGGCCGATCGGCACCCGCTTCACATAACCGTGGTAACCCTTGGCGCGCGGCGAGATCTCCAGATTGACGATCTCCCCGTCGATGCGCACCGCTTCCTCCGCGGCCACCTTGAATGTATCGATCAGGCGCGTGACCTCGCCTTTCGAGTCGTTGATCGGCTTGCCCGCTTCGATGCACAGCGCGAGCGCCAGCTCGTCGTAACGCTCGCGAAAGCGCTTCACACAATGTTCGAGCACCGCCTGGCGCTTGAACGGCGGGAACGCGCGCAACGCGGGCATGGCGTCGACGGCGTACCCGATCGCCTTGTCGATCGCCGCGGCGTCGGCCATCGCGACACGGGTGGCGACTTCGCCGCTGAATTTATCGGTGACTTCGAGATCGGTGTTGGCGGCCACCGCAACGTTAGCAAGATAGTATGGGTAGGTCTTTTTCAACATGACGCGTCTCCTTGATCCGATGCCTGTAGAAGTCAGACTGCCAGCAAGGGGCATGCCCCTCGCCCGCTCATCTGCCGCTCATCCGTCATTCATCTGTCGGTCACCCGCCGTTCACAGCTGCGCCGAAAGCCGCTTGATCTCGCGATTGAGCACGCGCTCGTTATCCGAATAGTCGATCGGCAGATCGATCACATGCACGCCCGGCGTGACGAAACATTCGCGCAGCAGCGGCGCGAACTCCGCCGCCGATTCGATACGGTGACCCTTCGCCCCATAGCTTTGCGCATACGCGACGAAATCCGGATTGCTCAGCGTCATGCCGTAGTCGGGGAAGTTCATGTTTTCCTGCTTCCAGCGGATCATGCCGAACGCGTCGTCACGCAGGATCAGGATCACCAGATCCAGCCTCAGACGCACCGCCGTTTCCAGTTCCTGCGAATTCATCATGAAACCGCCGTCGCCGCACACGGCCATGACCTTGCGGTCCGGATGCACGATCTTGGTGGCGATCGCGGACGGCAGGCCCGCGCCCATCGAGGCCAGCGCGTTGTCGAGCAACAGCGAATTCGGCTCGTGCGCGCGGTAGTAGCGGGCGAACCAGATCTTGTACATGCCGTTGTCCAGGCACACGATGCCGTCCACCGGCGTGGTCTCGTACACGTCGTTGACGATCCGCACCGGATACATGGGAAAGCGGTCGTCGTGCTGGCCTTTGACCAGATGCGCCTCGAAGTGCGCCTTGATTTCCTTGAAGCGCGTGAAGTCCCAGTGCTCCTGCCGCGCCTTGAGGCTTTCCTTGAGCTGCCACACGGCGTTGGCGATATCGCCGACCACTTCGATCTGCGGGAAGTACACCGTATCGACCTCCGCGCCGAGGAAGTTGACGTGAATCACCGTCTTCTCGCCCGCGTCGCCGCTGCGCATGAAAAACGGCGGCTTCTCGATCACGTCGTGACCGACATTGATGATGCAGTCCGCGTGGTCGATCGCGCGGTGCACGAAGTCGCCGTCGGAGAGCGTCGCATTGCCGAGCCACATGGGATGCGATTCGTCGATCACGCCTTTACCCATCTGCGTGGTGAAGAACGGAATGCCGATCTGGTCGACGAACTCGCGCAGCATTTTGGTGGTGGTCTTGCGATTGCCGCCCGCGCCGATCATCAATAACGGATGCTTCGCGTGGGTAATCGCCTCGACCGCGCGCGCCACGGCTTTTTCCTCGGCCACGGGACGGCGGCTATAGCTCTTCGGAATCGGCTTGCCATCGCCCTCTTCATGCGCGACGTCTTCGGGCAATTCGAGGTGCGTGGCGCCGGGCCGCTCTTCTTCCGCCTGACGCACCGCCTCGCGCACCGCCGCCGGAATATTGCTGACCGACACGATCTGCCGCGTGTATTTGGTGAGCGGCTCCATCATGCGCACCACGTCGACGATCTGGAAATGCCCCTGCTTGCTCGACTTGATCGGCTTTTGCCCGGTGACCATCAGCATCGGCATGCCGCCCAGTTGCGCGTATGCGGCGGCGGTCACGAGGTTGGTCGCGCCCGGGCCGAGGGTCGCCAGACACACGCCGATGCGGCCGGTGAGACGCCCGTAAGTGGCGGCCATGAAACCGGCCGCCTGTTCATGACGCGTGAGGATCAGACGGATTTTCGAGCGGCGCAGCGATTCGAGCAGATCGAGATTTTCTTCACCGGGAATACCGAACACATACTCGATACCTTCGGCTTCCAGCGATTTGACGAACAGGTCCGATGCTTTCATTGAGAGTCTCGCTTGATGATACGGACGCGGGCCGCGACCCCCACTGCCGGGGTCCGGAAACGGACGATCGAAGACGACGACGGCCATGCGGACGGAGCATGGCATGACTTGATGGCATCACGTGGGCGCACGGCCAATGCCATGCGGCACAGCTTACTACTCGAATGGAAATGATGTGCGCCGGCAACCAATGCCGCACGGCCCATGTTCGACGAGGCAAGCGGCGGCGCAGGTGGGACGGGCCGCCGCGTCGCGCTTAGCGATTGATGGTGACGCAGTCCGACAGAATGGGCGGCGCGTTCTCGCCGGCCATGGCGTCATACAGATCGGCGCGCGGCCCCTTGGTCCACCATGTGTAGCTGCCGGCCTGATATTTGGCGCCGGAAGCCGCCATGGTGTTGACGAACAGCATTTGCTTGCCGTTCACCGGCACGAGCGCGAAGCTCTGGCCGTTCGCCGTGTTCCAGTAAGTGACCTGCAGAATCTTGCCGGTCGCACAGGTGTATTTGTGCGTTTGACGGTTCTTCGCCTGAATCTCCGAGAACTGCGACGGCGCGGCGCTCGCGCCGCCGTAAAGCGCAGCGAGCCCCGCCGCCGTGATTACCGCCACCAGCCATTTCTTCATGAGATGCCTCGTTCGTTGCTGCCAGTCGAATACGGACGCAGTCCGGCGTGTCGCGCCGCGGGGCTGCGGCTCATGACAGACGACGTGAATCGGTCAGGGATCGATCACGTCGGCGCACGCATCGGTCGGCGCGGCGGCCACGTGGCCGACCACAGGCACGATCTTCAAGCCGGCCGAAGCGATCCGGCACGGCGCGGCCGCGAGGCCGCATCCCGTCAAGCCGGCACACGGCGCGAGCAGCGCGCCGAGTACGCCGAGACGGGCGGCCCAACCGCGCCATGTTTTGTTGCCGACTTCCAGCGCCATACGTTCCCCTACGTCGACGAGCCCGATGAGCCCGTCATTCAGATCGCGCGTGGCGATTATGCCGGGCGCGCGGCGACAATGCCGGTGCGCGGCGCGTGGTGATTCGCCACATCGGCGATTCGCGCTGCGCCTCGCCGGCGCTCACTTTGCCGATACCGGCCGCACCGCCGCCGCAGCCTGCTTTGCGCGCGAGCGTGCCTGGTCGGTGGTTTCGCCCGTGGCGAGCGCCACACCCATGCGGCGCTTGACGAAACTCTCCGGCTTGCCGAACAGGCGCAGGTCCGCGTTCGGCACCGCCAACGCCGCGGCGACGCCTTCGAACGCAATGCCGGTCTCGTCGAGACCGCCGTAGATCACCGCCGAGGCGCCCGGCGCCCGCAGCGACGTGTCCACCGGCAAACCGAGGATCGCGCGTGCGTGCAATTCGAATTCGGAAAAGCGCTGCGAGCACAGCGTGACGAGGCCGGTGTCGTGCGGACGCGGACTCACTTCCGAAAACCATACGTCGTCGCCGCGCACGAAAAGTTCCACGCCGAACAGGCCGCGCCCGCCGAGCGCGGCCGTGACCTTGTGCGCCACCTCACGCGAACGTTCGAGCGCGAGCGGGCTCATGGGCTGCGGCTGCCACGATTCGACGTAGTCGCCCGCCACCTGCACGTGGCCGATCGGGTCGCAGAAATACGTGCTGACTTCGCCGCTCGCCGGGTCGATGGCGCGCACGGTCAGCTGGGTGATTTCGTATTCGAAGTCGATAAAGCCTTCGACGATCACGCGGCCATGATTCACCCGGCCGCCCGCCAGCGCGTATTGCCAGGCGGGTTCGACGTCGGCGTCGCCGCGCAGCACCGACTGCCCCTTGCCCGAGGACGACATGACCGGCTTCACCACGCACGGATAGCCGACTTTGGCGATGCCCGCGCGCAGTTCGTCGAGCGAGTCGGCGAACGCGTACGGCGAGGTCGGCAAGCCGAGTTCCTCGGCGGCGAGACGGCGGATGCCCTCGCGGTTCATGGTGAGCTGCGTGGCGCGCGCGGTCGGGATCACTTCGGCGAGACCGTCGCTTTCGATGGCCGCGAGCGCGTCGGTCGCGATCGCCTCGATCTCGGGGACGATCAGATGGGGGCGCTCCTGTTCGACCAGCGCGCGCAAGGCGGCGCGGTCGGTCATGTCGATCACGTGCGCGCGGTGCGCCACCTGGTGGCCCGGCGCATTCGGGTAACGGTCGACGGCGATCACTTCGACGCCCAGCCGTTGCAGCGCGATGATCACTTCCTTGCCGAGCTCGCCGGCACCGAGCAGCATGACACGCGTGGCGGATTCAGAAAGGGGCGTGCCGATCCGTTGGCCGATCTGCATGGGGTCTCCAGATAAAAGTCGGATGAGGGTGGGATTGGGTGGAACACGATGTTAACATGCGGGCCCCTCGCCGCACCTTGCTCGCGGCGGCCCCATCCTGATCCGCGCGTACAGGGAAATAGCCGGGCAACCGTAGGGCGACGACGGCGCGCAGGCGCCGCCGCGGCGCTCTGAATAAGCACGTGGTACGCCGATGCTCTCGCGTGCGGCGAGCTTAGTGCGTTACCCTTACGCCTTCGCCAGTTTGAAGAGGAACGACGCCATGCTCCAAAGCTCCTCCGCGCGACGTGTTGCGCGCTTCACCCCGTATCTGCGTACCGCCCTCGCCGCGTTGAGCGTCGCCGCGCTGTTGAGCGCCTGCGCGATCCCGAAACATCCGGACTCGGAGGCCGTCGCGCCGGATCCGTTCAACCCCGCCGCCGCGCAACTGCTCGACGACACCAGCTGGGTGCTGAGCGCCTGGAAACAGGCCGACGGCACGGTGCGCGCGATTCCATCCGCGAGCGAGAGCGCGCCGATCACGCTCACGCTTTCCACCTCGACCGGCCAACGCCATGCCAGCGGCTTTTCCGGCTGCAACCGCTACATGGGCTCGTACGCGCTGAAAGACGGCAAGCTGAACTTCGGCACGCTGGGCGGCACGCGCATGGCGTGCATGACGCCGGGCGGGCAGATCGAAGGCGCGTATCTGAACGCGCTCACGCACATCGAGCGCACCGGCGTGCAGATGCGCGCGCCGCAGCAGATGCAGCTGGTGCTCGACAACGGCGACACGTTGACCTTCGACCGCAGCACGAAATGAGCGGGATGCGGGTCGCCCGGTCGATGGCGAGGCGCGTTGACAAGCGAGCCCGCCCACGCAGCACGCCGCGATCGGGACGGTCCGTATGACGGGTGAAGGCTGTCCCGACAGCCGTTGTTTTTCACCGACGGCAGGCCGCGGCCGGTCTGCTTTCCAATGGGACGCAAGCATACTTGCGTCTGCCTTCGAAGCGTCGGGCTTCGCCGGTTTAAACTCGACGGATTGCGTTTGCGCGCGTCCGTCATTCGTCGATGTCTAGTATGCACACGGTAGTTTTCGGCTGGTTCGGCGGGTCAGCCGTCTGGTTCATTCCTCTTTTGTGGCGTCTCGTGAAGTCGGCTCTGCCCGGCGGCGCAGGTCTGCGCGGTCCCGGCACGATCCGGCTCTGGCTCGGCTTCGTCTGCGTGCTGTTGGCGAGCTGCACGCTCGAGGCATCGCTGATCGGCGTGGCCGGTGTGAATGGCTTCGGCCATGCGCTGGCCGCGGGCTTCGGTCATCTGCTCGGGCATATCGGCACGCCCGTGGCGGCGCTCGCGCTGCTCCTCGTCAGCCTGCCCTGGCTGATCGACTTCCGCTGGCGCGACTTCGCCGCATGGGCCGACGGCGCCTTCGGCCTCGGCCTGTCGCGCGGCCTCGCCAAACGCGACGAGGAAGCGCGCCGGCATCGCAGTGTCGACGATGGATTGCCGTCGCACGTTTCGCCGGCCACCAATACGATGGCGCCCAAAACCAATGGGCGTTACGCGCGTCCGACGGTCTGGCGGCCGCCGGTCCGTGGACGCGACGCGGCGGCCGGCGCTGCGGCGGCTGCCAGCAAGGATGCGGCCGCGCGTGGCGCCGGCGCCAGCTGGCGCACCGCGGCGGCGGCGCCGCGCAGCCAGGCGGCGCAGGCCGAGCCGGTGCTGCGCACTGGCGTTGCGACCTCGCCGCCGCGACATGTGCCGATGCAAACGCAACCACTCGACGCGGACAACGCTGCCTGGATGCCGGCCGAGCCGGTCGCGCCGGCTGGCTGGTTGCGCGACGCCGGATCGCGCGCGGCCGCGCCGGCAGCGGGTTCGATGGCGGGATCGGGCGCACCCGCCGCCGCGGCTCGCGAGAGTGCATCGCAGGTTGGTCGTCGCTCGGCCGGCGAGCAACGGGCGGCGGGATCGCCGGGAGTCAGGGCGGGACTGGCGGCTGGTGCTGCCTTCGCTCCGGGTGCTGCCGGTGCTGCCGGTGCTGCTGGTGCTGCTGGTGCTGCCGGTGCTGCCGGTGCTGCCGGTGCTGCCGGTGCTGCCGGTGCTGCCGCCGCCAGAGTAGCTCAAGCGGCGGCGCACGCCGCGGCAACGGCGCGTGCCGTGCCGGGCGCGGCCGCGCCCCCCCCGGTTGCGGGCTCCGAGGGGAAGGCAAGCGTTCATGCGGGTCGTCCGTCGACGGCGCCCCAAGGTACGAGTGCCTCGGCGGCTTCGGTCAATCGTCCACCAGCGCCCCGGCAAGCGTTCTCGCCCGCCCCGCATTCGGGCGAAGTCGCGCCGACGCCGGCAATGCGACGGCCGCCGCCCAGCTTCACGCGCCCGATGCCCACGTCGCAGAAAGTCACGCCGCCCCCCAGCGTCCAGGAGACGCTTCGCAGCATCGCGGAAAATGCAGCCCGCTGGACCGATCTTGCCGGAGTCAGCCTCGCGCGCAGCAGCGCGGACACCGTGAAAGTCACGAATGCGCCTGACGCCGTGCAGTCGTTCGAGGTTCGGCAATCGGATGTGGATGTGCCGCGAACGGATGCAGTTGAAGCGCCTCCGGCGCCGGACGCGTCTGTGCCTTCGTTCGACGTTGTCGACAGTGCATCGAGTGACGGCCCGACAGAAGCACCCATTGATACGCCGCGGATGGAACCCGCGGTCGACGTCCCGCTGGCGGCCAGCCGCGAACCCATCGTGCAATGGCCGATCGAACCGCCAATCATTCAACCGCCATCGACGGCGGCGCAGGTGGTCGAGCCCGCGGCTGCACCTGCACCTGCACCTGCACCTGCACCTGCACCTGCACCTGCACCTGCACCTGCACCTGCACCTGCGTCGCAGCATGTGCCGCCGGTCGCTACGCCGACGCCGTTCCAGATCTTCGCGGCGCAGTTGCAGGCGAGCGAAGCGCACGCGGATGAATCGCAGTTCGAAGACGACCCGGCGCAATCGACACCTCACGCCGGCAGTCACCCGAGCCCGAGCGTCGAAGTCGCGCAGATGCTCAGCCAGCCAGTGGCTCATTCAGCAGTCATCGCACCGAAAGTCGCCGAAGCGCCGGCTGTGCCTCCAATCGCCGAACGCGTGCAAGCCGCCGCACCGGTCACCGAACCGCAAGCTGCCGCGCCGGCGCCGGTCGCAGCAGTCGTGATCGATAAAACCCTCGTGCCTTGGGAAACCGAACTCGATGCGGCCTTGTCGCAACACGCGACTTCGTCATCGAGCGGTCTGAGCGTGCACAGCGTTGCTTCATCGAGCGAAGTCGTTCTGGCACGTGTCCCCATGCCGTCGTCGAGCGGCGCGAGCCTTGGCGAATCCGCCACGCCGGTCCAGACGGAAACGGCGGACTCCCCTGCCCTGTCTGCTGCACCACAGGCACCGGGCTCGCCAACCAGCACGCACACCGCAGATATCGCCGCCGCAATGCCGCCGCTGAAGGTCGCATCGGACACGTCAACCACGCCCCACGCGGTAGACGCAACTGTCGCAACAGCGCCGCCGGGCATCGCGCCGCACGCGTCGAACGTGGTCCGCTTTCCGGGCTTCGCGGTTCAGGCCGAGCCTGTGGCATCCGATGCCGTTGTCGACGAACCGGTCGCGGTGGAAGACCGTGTCAGCGACACCACCTTCGCGCCGGCACCGCCGGCATCGCTCGCGGCAACGCCATCAGCCGCGCCGAATCCGGCACCCTCCACGCCCCCATCCACGGAACCCGCCGAATCTGCCGCTCCGCGCGCGCCACTGCGCGGCCACAGCCCCACCAACGGCTTTGAATTCCGCGCGCCCGCGGCATCGATGGTCGAACTGCCCACGCTCGACCTGCTCGCGCCCGCGGACATCGACGTCGAACCGGTCTCCGAAGAAAAGCTGATCGAAACCGGCCTGCTGATCGAACAGCGCCTGCAGGAATTCAAGGTGCCGGTGACCGTCGTCGGCGCGTCGGCCGGCCCGGTCATCACGCGCTTCGAAGTCGAGCCGGCGCTCGGCGTGCGCGGCAGCCAGATCGTCGGTCTGATGAAGGACTTGTCGCGCGGCCTCGGCCTGACTTCCATCCGCGTGGTCGAGACGATTCCCGGCAAAACGTGTATGGGCCTCGAATTGCCGAACGCCAAGCGCCAGACGATCCGCCTCTCTGAAATTCTCGAAGCGAGCGTCTATCAGAACTCGCATTCGCAGTTGACGCTCGCGATGGGCAAGGACATCACTGGCCATCCGGTGGTCGCCGATCTGGCGAAGGCGCCGCACATGCTGGTCGCTGGCACGACCGGTTCGGGCAAGTCGGTGGCCATCAACGCGATGATCTGCTCGTTGCTCTACAAGGCGACGCCCGAAGAAGTGCGCCTCATCATGATCGACCCGAAGATGCTGGAGCTGTCGGTCTACGAAGGCATTCCCCATCTGCTCGCGCCGGTCGTCACCGACATGAAGCTGGCCGCCAACGCACTGAACTGGTGTGTCGGCGAAATGGAAAAGCGCTACCGCCTGATGTCGGCGGTCGGCGTGCGCAATCTGGCCGGCTTCAACCAGAAAATCCGCGACACCGAAGCCAAGGGCAAGAAACTCGGCAACCCGTTCTCGCTGACGCCGGAAGCGCCCGAGCCGCTCGCGCCGCTGCCGCTGATCGTGGTCGTGATCGACGAACTGGCCGACTTGATGATGGTGGCCGGCAAGAAGATCGAGGAACTGATCGCCCGGCTCGCGCAAAAGGCGCGCGCTGCCGGCATCCACCTGATTCTGGCGACGCAGCGGCCGTCGGTGGACGTGATCACCGGCCTCATCAAGGCGAACATTCCGACGCGCGTGGCGTTCCAGGTGTCGTCGAAGATCGACTCGCGCACGATTCTCGATCAGATGGGCGCCGAGTCGCTGCTCGGTCAGGGCGACATGCTGTTCCTGCCGCCCGGCACGGGCTATCCGCAACGGGTGCACGGCGCGTTCGTCGCCGACGAGGAAGTGCACCGGATCGTCGAGTACCTGAAGCAGTTCGGCGAGCCGCAATACGAGGAAGGCATTCTCGACGGCCCGGCCACCGAAGGCGGCGCGGCGCAGGACCTGTTCGGCGAATCGCCGGACGCGGAAGCCGATCCGCTGTACGACGAAGCCGTTGCCTTCGTGGTGCGCACGCGGCGCGCGTCGATCTCCTCGGTGCAGCGGCAGTTGCGTATCGGTTATAACCGCGCGGCGCGTCTTGTCGAGCAGATGGAAACCGCTGGCCTCGTGTCCGCCATGGGCATCAACGGCAGCCGCGAAGTGCTGGCGCCGGGGCCTGCGGAATGAGTCGCTATCGCGGCTGATCGCCCGCGTCGATCCACCCGCAAGAAAATGGGCCGCTTGAACAACGAGCGGCCCATTTTTCATCCCGCGCGCGCAGTCAGATCACGCGTTTCATCCTCACTCACGACGGCGAGACCAGCTTGAAGTCCACCGGCGAGCCCAGCTCGAAGTGCTTCGGATTCGCTTCGAGCAGACCGCTCTGCGGGTCGCGCTTGAACACGTACACGCTATCGCTGTTCTGATTGCCGACGATCAGCCAGTTGCCGGTCGGGTCGATCGCGAATTCGCGCGGCGATTTGCCAAGGCTCGATTGATGCCCGATCTTCTTCAGGTGCCCGTTGGTCGGATCGACTGAAAAGATCACGATTTCGTTCGCATCGCCACGATTGGTGGCATACAGAAAACGCCCGTCCGGCGAAAGATGGATTGCCGCCGCGCCCACCGCGCCCTTGAAGCCCGGCTCGGTCAGGGGCAGCGTTTGCACCTGCGTGAGCTTGCCGTCGGCGTAATTGAACGTGCTGACCGTGGCGGCCAGTTCGCTGGTCAGATAGGCGTGCTTGCCGTCCGCGCCGAACACCAGATGGCGCGGACCGGTGCCCGCTTTTTCCTGGGTGTAGCGCGAGTCGGTCGGGCCGAACAGGCCGCGGCTGCCATCAGGCGTGTAGCGGTACGAGTACAGCTTGTCCGCGCCGAGATCCTGCGCGAACAGATAGCGGCCGTCCGGCGAGAACACGGTGGAGTGAACATGCGAATTGTCCTGGCGGCCCTTCACCGGGCCGCCGCCTTCGTGATGCACCGTGAGCACCGACGCGCCGACCTGGCCGTCGGCCTGCAACGGGAACACGGCGAAGCTGCCGCCGGGGTCGGCCGCCACCGAATAGTTGGCGCTCAGCAGATATTTGCCGTCCGGCGACAGACTCAGATAGCACGGATCATTGCCGTCCGCCGACACCTTGTTGAGGAACGTCAGCTGGCCGCTCGCGGCGTCGAAACGAAACGCGCTGATGCCGCCGCGCTGCGTGGCCGGGCCGTTGTCGCCGGGCAATTCGTTGACCGCGTACACGAAGCGGCGATCGCGGCTCACCGCGAGGTACGACGGGTTGACCGTCTGCGCGACCGAGACGCGCGTCGCTTCGCCCGTCTTCGTGTCGAAGCGATACACGTACAGGCCTTCGCTCCTGGCGCCCGTATAGGTGCCGACCAGGATGTCATAGACGCCGTCGGCGGGAACCGGGCCGGAATCTTGCGCAAACGCATGCGAAGCAACAATCGAGACCATGAGCACAAAACCTTTTATTATCGAGCGGGCGCAGCGCGGTGGAGCAGCCTGCTCCGCGCGCCATGAACTGCAATCAGAAGGCGGGTGAGAACCTGCGACGGCACGCATCGCGGCCCGGTGACGACGAAGCATATGACCTCCACCTCATGGGTTATTTGGCTGAATCGGTTGTTATGGTGTCTCTGGTCTGCCGCGCCATCGGTCGAGCGTTGTTCTTGTCGAAAGAAGTATAAAAGCGTTGCGTCGGATCATGCAGCGAATCCGGATACCGGTATCCGGTTGAACGGCAATCCGCAGCATGAGTAGCAATTGTCCCGCCTGCCGGGGCGTTTTTTCAATCGCGTCTCACTCTACGGAGTCTTCATGAACGTCACACTCAGTTTGGGCCCGCTGGTTTCGTTGATCGCCGGTATTCTGATTCTTGTCATGCCGCGCCTGTTGAACTACATCGTCGCGCTCTATCTGATCATCATCGGCATCATTGGCATTTTTGGCGTGGGGGCTTCGCACTTCTGAGCGCCAGCGGCACTCGCTGACGCAAGCACGAGGCGCTCGACCGGACGTAGGACCGGCCGGCGCCGTCCCGCTGCGCGACCGGACGCAAGACCGGACGCAAGACCGGACGCAAGACCTGACGCAAGACTTGAAGCAAGCCGTGAAGCACCGTCACGTGCACGCGCGGCGCCGTGAATCCGATGGAAGCGATGAAACGCGCGGCACGGCGAAGCGGTGTACCCTCGCGCAAGCATGCTCAGTTGCGTGCGGCGCAGCGGCGACCCCTTGTAGTGAGCGAAGAAGCGCCGCCGGTCAGCCGTTCGAAAGCTGGTCGAGGCGCAGACGTCCCTGCAGCGACAGGGCGCCCACGGCATAATTGCCATCGCCTTGCTGATAACGCCGGAAGCAGGCCCGTTCGACCAGAAAGGCGGCGGCGGCCAGCATGCCGTTGCGGCTCAGGCCCAGGCGGCCGTGATCGAGCGGCAACATCGAATCGTCGGCAAGTTCGCTGGCGGCCGAGAGAATCGTGATGCAATCGGATTTCGACGGGTTCACCATAGCGTTGGTCCTCGGAAACGGCGCCTGTATGCGCCATGGGCGGGGCCGGTCCACGATCCGGAATGCTCCGGGCGTCGGCACGAAATCTGATTGTAGGCATTGGTTTGACAGATTACCAACCCGCGTTTCGCGGCAATGTGCGGTGAACCAAAACGCATCGCGCAAGTCCGGTAACAACAACGACGCGCGTGGCGCTCCCCGCCGCGCGCCATACTGACTCGCTCCCCCATGCCCGCAAACATCGAAGACTATGCGCTCGTCGGCGACGGCCACACGGCCGCGCTCATCTCCCGCGAAGGCTCCGTCGACTGGCTCTGCTGGCCGCGCTTCGATTCCGGCGCCTGCTTCGCCGCCCTGCTCGGCACGCCCGGCAACGGCCGCTGGCTGATCTCGCCGGTCTCGGACACGCCGCCCGCCATCACCCGCCGCTATCGCGGCGAAACGCTGATCCTCGAAACCCATTTCGAGACGCCGGAGGGCGCCGTCACGCTAGTCGATTTCATGCCGCCGGGTAACGGCTGGTCGGAACTGGTGCGGATCGTCGTCGGCCAGCGCGGCACGGTGCGCATGAAGATGGAGCTGGTGCTGCGCTTCGATTACGGCTTTTCGATTCCGTGGGTCGACCGCCTCAAGCATGACAGCGGCATCAAGGCGATCGCCGGCCCGGATAACGCCGTGCTGCGCACGCCGGTCGAGTTGCGCGGCGAGGACATGAAGACGGTGGCCGAGTTCACCGTCAGCGAAGGCGAGCGAGTGCCGTTCTCGCTGGCTTATTCGCCCTCGCATCTGCGTATTCCGCCCGCGCGCGACCCACACACGTCGCTCGCGCGCACCGAGAACCACTGGCTCGAATGGTCGGCGCGCGGCACGGTGGAAGGACGCTGGGCCGAACCGATCCGCCGTTCGCTGATTACGCTCAAGGCGCTCGCCTACGAGCCGACCGGCGGCATCGTCGCGGCGCCCACGACCTCGCTGCCGGAGCAGCTCGGCGGCACCCGCAACTGGGACTACCGCTACTGCTGGCTGCGCGACGCCACCATCACGCTGCTCGCGATGATGCGCGGCGGCTACTTCGACGAAGCACGCGCGTGGCGCTCCTGGCTCGGCCGCGTGATGGCCGGTGCGCCGGACCAGTTGCAGATCATGTACGGCATCGCGGGCGAGCGGCGCCTGCCCGAGTTCGAGCTCGACTGGCTGCCCGGCTATCAGGGCGCGAAACCGGTGCGGATCGGCAATAACGCGGTCGATCAGCGTCAGCTCGACGTCTACGGCGAAGTGATGAACGCGCTGCATCTCGCGCGGGTCGGCGGCCTGCAGGCGGACGACACCGCGTGGAACGTGCAACGCGCGCTGCTCTCCCACCTCGACACGATCTGGCGGGAACCCGACGAAGGTATCTGGGAAACGCGCGGCGGCCGTCAGCATTTCACCTTCTCGAAGGTCATGGCGTGGGTTGCATACGACCGCGCCATCAGGTCGGCGGAGATGTTCCAGCTCGACGGCCCGCTCGACGAATGGCGCGCCACCCGCGCGCAAATCCACGCGGAAGTCTGCGAAAAGGCGTGGAACCCCGCGCTCAACGCGTTCTCGCAGTGCTACGGCACCAACGAGCTCGACGCCAGCGTGCTGCTGATGCCGCTGCTAGGGTTTCTGCCGCCGCTCGATCCGCGCGTCAAGGGCACCGTGGCGGCCATCGAGAAGGATTTGATGCACGACGGTTTCGTGATGCGCTACCGCACTACCGAATACGACGACGGCCTGCCGCCGGGCGAAGGCACGTTTCTCGCTTGCTCATTCTGGATGGTGGACAACCTGGCGCTGCAAGGCCGGCTGGACGAAGCGATCGCAATGTATGAGCGGCTGCTCGCGCTTTGCAACGATGTCGGCTTGCTCGCGGAAGAGTACGATCCGGGGGCAAAGCGCCTCGTCGGCAATTTTCCGCAGGCTTTTTCGCATGTGGCCCTCGTGCACACCGGCCTGAACCTGATGAAACACGAACAGGCGATGGCGCAGGCGACAGGGCAACCCGTCCATAACGGCAACGGACCATCGGAACTTGATGCTGCGGCAACCCCCGATAGCGGCGCGGCAACATCGCCACTAGCATGATTTAATGGCAGTTTGCGTGTTAGTCGCACACAAATTGCTGCATTGCACAATTGCGCTTAGTTCGATATGATCGATCAGACTGTCGGCCGAAAAACAATGTGCCCACAACCAAATTGGCCTGCCGCAACGCCCTGTGCGTGTTTGCGAAGCCCCATGCGAACCGCTTAAACGGAGCACCCATGCTCTACCAACTGCACGAATTCCAGCGGGCTATGTTGAGCCCCCTCACCGCCTGGGCCCAGGCCGCGTCCAAGTCTTTCGCGAATCCAGCCAGCCCGCTGGCCTATGTGCCGGGCGCCACGCGTCTTTCGGCGGGGTACGAATTGCTCTACCGGCTCGGTAAAGATTACGAAAAGCCCGAGTTCAATCTTCACCAGATTGTGAAAGACGGCCACAACATCCCGATCATCGAGCAGACGATCATCGAGAAGCCGTTTTGCCGCCTGATGCGTTTCAAGCGTTTCGCGGACGACAGCGACGCTGTTACCCAATTGAAAGACGAGCCGGTCGTGCTGGTGTGCGCACCGTTGTCGGGACACCACGCCACGCTGCTGCGTGACACCGTGCGCACATTGCTTCAGGACCACAAGGTCTACCTGACCGACTGGATCGACGCACGCATGGTGCCGCTCGAAGCCGGCGAGTTTCATCTGGACGACTACGTCGCCTACATTCAGGAATTCATCCGCCACATCGGCGCGAAGAATCTGCATGTGATCTCCGTGTGCCAGCCGACCGTGCCGGTGCTCGCCGCCATTTCGCTGCTGGCGAGCCGCGGCGAGGACACGCCGCGCACCATGACCATGATGGGTGGCCCGATCGACGCCCGCAAGAGTCCGACTTCGGTCAACTCGCTCGCCACTCAGCATTCTTACGAATGGTTCGAGAACAACGTGATCTTCACGGTGCCGCCTAATTATCCGGGCGTGGGCCGCAAGGTTTATCCGGGCTTTTTGCAACACACCGGTTTTGTGGCAATGAATCCGGAACGTCACGCGGCATCGCACTGGGATTTCTACCAGAGCCTGCTGCGCGGCGACGAAGACGACGCGGAAGCCCACCGGCGCTTTTACGACGAGTACAACGCGGTGCTCGACATGGACGCGGACTATTACCTCGACACGATCCGGGTCGTGTTCCAGGAGTTCAGCCTTGCCGAAGGCACGTGGGACGTCTCCGGCGAACGGGTGCGACCGCAGGACATTACCAGGACCGCGCTCTTCACGATCGAAGGCGAGCTCGACGATATCTCCGGCGACGGCCAGACCTATGCCGCGCACGAACTGTGCACGGGCATTCCGGAGACGCACAAGCGTCACTTCACGGCTGAAAAGTGCGGGCACTACGGTATTTTCTCGGGACGCCGCTGGCGCACCATCATCTACCCGCAGTTGCGCGACTTTATCCTCGAGCACAACAAGGTGACGAAGGTCGCGAAGGAACGAGTCGAAGCCTGAGCGACGCGCGCACAGCCAGACGGCAACAACGGCCTCCTCGGAGGCCGTTGTCGTTTATGAGGATCCCGAAGCCTCGACCCGCGGTTGGCGACGCGGGTTATTTGCGCAACAGATACGCGAGCAGCAACTCGGTGTTCATCTGAATCACTTCGCTGCGCTCGCTCGCGCTGCTGAAATCGCGCCCGAGCGTGGCTTCGAGCGTGAAGCGGTTCGACACGATGTAGTAGCCCATGCCGGACAGCGTGACATAGAACCGCAGCGGATCGACGTTGGCGCGAAACAGCCCCGCGCGCTGGCCGCGCTCGAGAATACCGCCGAGCGTGGCGACGATCGGCGAGATCATTTCGCGGATGCGCGTCGACTTTTGCATGTAGCGCGCTTCATGCAGATTCTCATTGTTGATGAGACGCAGCAACTCGGGATGATCGCGGTAATAATCCCAAACAAAATGCGCAAGACGCGTAATCGCCTCGACCGGCGCGATGCCGTTGAGTTCGAGCGTGCGCTCCGCTTCATTGAGCGCGCTGAACGCGTGCTCGAGTACGGCGGTAAAAAGCTGCTCCTTGCTACCGAAGTAGTAATAGAGCATGCGTTCATTCGTTTCCGCGCGGCGGGCGATCTGATCGACGCGCGCGCCGAATAGCCCACCATTTGCAAACTCTTCGGCCGCCGCAAGCAGAATGCGGCGCCGTGTGCCTTCAGGATCTCTTTTGATTTTCGGCTGATTCATGGTGGCATCGTCTTCGTGAGCCGCGTTATCCGGATCGCGCCGCCGGCCTCTCCTCGGGCCTTGCACCGACAGCACTGAACGGGCTGGTTGGGGGAACACCCTTATGCGGTCTTTCGAAAAAGCGCTTCGATTATGGCACATGGATTGCGGATGGCAATTGGGGAAATCGGCGATAATGTGCTATTTAGTTCAAGCTGTGCGGCCGCAAGCCAAAGCCCCACGTCGTGACCGTGACAGAAATCAAAACACTCGCAGATCGCATCGAAGACCTGCTCCCCCAGACGCAATGCACCAAGTGCGGTTACCCCGCATGCCGCCCCTATGCCGAAGCCGTTGCAAGCGGTGAGGCCAACTACAATCAGTGCCCGCCGGGCGGCGCCGAAGGCATCGCCCGGCTTGCCGCGTTGCTCGGCAAGCCGGTGATTCCGCTCAATTCCGCCAACGGCGTCGAACGGCCGCGTCCGTTGGCGGTTATCGACGAACAAGTTTGCATCGGCTGCACGTTGTGCATGCAGGCATGTCCAGTCGATGCAATAGTTGGCGCACCGAAGCAGATGCACACGGTCATCGCCGAACTCTGTACCGGTTGCGATCTGTGCGTGCCGCCCTGCCCGGTCGATTGCATTGCCTTGCCGCCCGTGACCGGCGAGGCGACCGGTTGGGACGCGTGGAGCCAGGCCCAGGCCGACGCCGCGCGCGCACGCCATGACCGGCGCGAAGCGCGCCTCGCACGCGAACGCGAGGCCGCCGAGGCACGTGCTGCAGCGCGGCGCGCAGGCAGCAGCCCCGCTGCTCAGGCTAACGAAGCAACGCAGGCCGATGCCGGCACGCCATCGGCCGCGCCCGCCGCGGAAGACGCCGAAGCAAAGAAACGCGCGATCATCCAGGCCGCGCTCGAACGCGCCCGCAAGAAAAAGGAAGAATTGGCCGCCAAGGGCCAGGGCCCGCTGAACACCGAGCAAGTGAGCGCCGACGTACAGGCGCAGATCGACGCCGCCGAGGCACGCCGCCGCCGTCTCGGACTCGCCGGGGACGACAGCGGCACGCCGTCCGACAAGCGCTAACCGCACCTTCACGCCGAGCATGAACGCGAACAAACGCCGCGCCATCTACGAGACGCTTCAAAGTCTCAACCCGCATCCGACCACCGAGCTCGAGTACACCACTCCGTTCGAACTGCTGATCGCCGTGCTGCTGTCCGCGCAGGCCACCGACGTGTCGGTCAACAAAGCCATGCGCAAGATGTTCCCGGTCGCGAACACGCCGCAGAAGGTTGTCGATCTCGGCGAAGAAGGCGTGGCCGGATACATCAAGACCATCGGCCTCTATCGCACCAAGGCGAAGAACGTCATTGCGACCTGCCGCATTCTGCTCGATCAGTACGGCGGCGAAGTGCCCGAGAATCGCGAAGCGCTCGAAAGTCTGCCGGGCGTCGGACGGAAAACGGCCAATGTGATTCTCAACACGGCGTTCGGTCATCCGACCATCGCAGTCGACACGCACATCTTTCGGGTTGCGAATCGAACCGGTCTCGCGCCCGGCAAAGACGTTCGCGCAGTCGAAGCGGCACTGGAGAAATTCACCCCCGCCGAATTCAGGCAGGACGCGCATCACTGGTTGATCCTGCACGGCCGTTATGTCTGCAAGGCGCGGCGGCCCGAATGCTGGCATTGCGTGATCGAGCCGCTCTGCGAGTTCCGGCCGAAAACACCGGCGCCGGATCTGTGAGCGACGCCGCCCGGCGCGCCGCGCCGCCAGCAGCGCACGGCGCCGCGGCGTAAAATGACGTCCTGCCTCGTTGGCTTGACAGGCTCACGCTTTACCGACTTACGCCCCACTCAACGCACCGGTCCCACGATGTTCAATCCCAGCCGCGACGAAGTTCGTCTCTTCTTCACCGACACCTGGCGCAAACAGCGTCAAGGTGAAATTCTGACGCCGCTGGAGGCCATCGCCGCCGACTGGATCGTCGAGCATCCCGAATACCACGCCGATCTGACCGACGGCGACGCCGCCCAGGCGCAGGACTACTCGCCCGAGCGCGGGCAGACCAACCCGTTCCTGCATCTGTCGATGCACCTGGCCATTACCGAACAGTTGTCGATCGATCAGCCGCCCGGCATTCGCGCGGCGCACGAACGGCTCGCCGCACGCCTCGGCTCGACCCACGAGGCACAGCACGCCATCATGGACTGTCTTGGCGAAACCATCTGGGAAGCGCAGCGCACCGGCATGCCGCCGGACACGGACGCGTACCTGCAGCGCATCGAGCGGCGCGCCACGCGCGACTAAGACCTGCGCGCACCGTCCGCGCGAATCACGGCTCCAGAAGCACAACACCCCGCCGAGGCGGGGTGTTGTTCAATCTGAAAGCCGCGCGGCAACCACGCGACTCGCTTACTTCTTCTGCACCAGATCGCCGTTCAGCGATTCGACATAGGCTGCGATGTCTTTCATGTCGCTTTGCGACAGGCTTTGCACTTGCGCCTGCATGATCGCGTTGTTGCGACCGAAGTGCGGATTGCCGTTGCCCATCTGGTATTGACGCAGCGACCAGTAGACGTAATCGGAATGCTGACCAGCGAGCTTCGGATATTCCGGGCTTACCGGCTTGTTCAGGTTCACACCGTGACAAGCCGCGCAGTTGTGGCTGTCCGCCAGCACCTTGCCGTTGCCGGCGTCTGCTGCGTGTGCCAGGTTCGCTGCAACCAGACCGATCACTGCCGCCGACGCGCATGCAGCCTTGAACACCGTGTGGAGTGCCTGTTGGGGCTTATTCATGAATTCTCCTATCCCGCGAATTTATTTGCCGGGTGACTGGATGGACGACCGCAGCCGATCACTTGTCGGGATTGCTCTTCGAAGAGGAATTTTGCGCCGCGTAGTAGGCAGCGATGTCGGCGATGTCCTGATCCGACAGCGACGCGGTGATGGCGCGCATCGTTTCGAAATGACGGTCGCCCTTCTTGTAGCCGTGCAGCGCGTTTTCGAGGTACGCCTGATTCTGGCCGCCGAGCATCGGCACGCGGTAGACCTCAGGGTAAGCCGTGCGGTATTCAGGGATGCCGTGGCAGCCGATACACATCGCGACCTTGCCTTGGCCCGCCTTAGCGTTGCCGACGACATCCGCTGCCTGCGCACTGGCCGCATAGCCCGCGAGCACCGACAGCGCTGCGATCACGACGTGTTTGCCAACGAATTTATTCATAGCATGTAACCTGGCTTGAGGGGAAACGGGCGACCAAAAAGGCAACGGCCCGCGCCGTTATTCTTATAGGGTAGCCACGCAGGCCAAAAAAATCGGGCTAATTGTACCGCGACGCCGCGCCGAACGTCCACCGCGCGGGGCCAGCGGCCCGTCCGGGCGCCGCAAAAGCACGCCTAGCGCCGTTTTGCTCCGCCGCGCCCGCACCGTCAGGTATGGCGGCGGCCATGGCATACCGGTCCGACACGGCATGGAACACGGCCACGCCCGATCCGGGCGGCGCACCCGCCCACCGGGTCCGCCGCGCGAGCCTTCGGGTCGCTCGCAAACGCCGCCTGCACGCCCGCTTCGCCCTGCAACGCCGCGGGTGACACCATACGCGAGCCGGTTTCAGGCCAACAGGTCTTCTGACTTATACTGGGCTTTTTCCCCGAAAAAGAGCATCTCGCCATGCGTTTCGAAGGCTCATCGCAGTACGTCGCCACCGACGACCTCAAGCTCGCGGTCAATGCCGCGATGACGCTCAAGCGCCCGTTGCTGATCAAAGGCGAACCCGGCACGGGCAAAACCATGCTCGCCGAAGAAGTCGCCGCCGCGCTCGGCATGCCGCTTTTGCAGTGGCACATCAAGTCCACCACCAAGGCGCAGCAGGGCCTGTACGAGTACGACGCGGTGTCGCGCCTGCGCGATTCGCAGCTCGGCGACGAGCGCGTCAAGGACATCCGCAACTACATCGTCAAGGGCGTGCTGTGGCAGTCGTTCGAGTCGGAGCAGCAAACGGTGCTGCTGATCGACGAGATCGACAAGGCCGACATCGAATTCCCGAACGACCTGCTGCGCGAACTCGACCGCATGGAGTTCTATGTGTACGAGACGCACGAGCTGATCCGCGCCAAACAGCGCCCGCTCGTGATCATCACCTCGAACAACGAAAAGGAACTGCCCGACGCGTTCTTGCGCCGCTGCTTCTTCCACTACATCAAGTTCCCCGACCCGGTCACCATGCAGCAGATCGTCGAGGTGCACTATCCCGGCATCAAGAAGGAACTGCTCGCGGCCGCCATGCAGAGCTTTTTCGAGCTGCGCAACGTCGCCGGATTGAAGAAGAAGCCGTCCACCTCGGAGTTGCTCGACTGGCTCAAGCTGCTGCTCGCCGAAGATATTCCGCCCGAAGCGCTGCGCTCGTCCGACCAGAAGCAGATCATTCCGCCGCTGCATGGCGCGCTGCTGAAGAACGAGCAGGACGTGAGCCTGTTCGAGCGGCTCATTTTCATGAACCGCAACAACCGTTGAAAGATCGCCGACTGAGCGTCGATCGATCATTGATTGAGCACCGGGTCGTTACCGAGAGGCCGCCATTGAAGCACGCGCCGCCCCGACCACCCGAGCCCGCAGAGGACCCAGCATGCTGATCGACTTTTTCTACTCGCTGCGCGCCGCCAAGCTGCCGGTCTCGGTGAAGGAATACCTGACGCTGCTCGAGGCGCTCAAAGCCAACGTGATCGCACCGTCGCTCGACGAGTTCTACTATCTCGCGCGCATGACGCTCGTCAAAGACGAGCAATATTTCGACAAGTTCGACCAGGCGTTCGGCGCCTACTTCAATGGCGTCGCGCAAGCCTCGGAGCTCGCTTTCGACGTCCCGCTCGACTGGCTGAAGAAAAAACTCCAACGCGATCTGTCGCCGGAAGAAAAAGCGCAGATCGAAGCGATGGGCGGCCTCGACAAGCTGATGGAGCGCCTGAAAGAGCTGTTCGACGAACAGAAGGAGCGCCACGAGGGCGGCAACAAGTGGATCGGCACCGGCGGCACGTCGCCGTTCGGCAATGGCGGCTACAACCCGGAGGGCGTGCGCATCGGCGGCGACGCGGCGGGCAACCGCACCGCCGTCAAGGTCTGGGAAGCCCGCGCCTATCGCGATTACGACGATCAGGTGGAAATCGGCACGCGCAACATCAAAGTCGCGCTGCGCCGCCTGCGCCGTTTCGCCCGCGAAGGCGCCGCCGAAGAGCTCGATCTGCCCGACACGATCCGCAGCACCGCCGCGAATGCCGGCTGGCTCGACCTGAAGATGGTGCCCGAGCGCCACAACAAGGTGAAAGTGCTGATGCTGCTCGACGTGGGCGGCTCGATGGACGATCACATCAAACGCACCGAGGAGTTGTTCTCCGCCGCGAAAGCCGAGTTCAAGCATCTCGAGTTTTATTACTTCCACAACTGCGTGTACGACTTCCTGTGGAAGAACAACCGCCGCCGTCACGCCGAGCGCATGCCGACGTGGGACGTGCTGCACAAGTTCACGCCCGACTACAAGCTGATCTTCGTCGGCGACGCCACGATGAGCCCATACGAAGTGCTGCAGCCGGGCGGTTCGGTGGAGTACAACAACGCCGAAGCCGGCGCGGTATGGCTGCGCCGGCTCGCCGATCATTTCCCTCATCACGCGTGGCTCAATCCCGAGCCGGAAGGCCTGTGGGCGTACCGGCAGTCGGTCAGCGCGATCCGCGAAGTGCTCGGCCACCGCATGTATCCGCTCACGCTCGCCGGCCTCGAGACGGCGATGCGCACTCTGAGCAAATAATCCGGTCACGTTTCACGCCATACCCTCACCGATAAGAAAGCAACTGCATGAGTCCGTCGTCATCGCCCGATTTGTCCCCTGCCGTCGCCCGGACCGGGCGCCTCAATCCCTTCTCCGACACCTCGCTGTCCGCCATCGTCGCCGGTTTCGTCGCGATGATGACGGGCTACACCAGTTCGCTCGTGCTGATGTTCCAGGCGGGGCAGGCCGCGCACCTGACCGATGCGCAGATTTCCTCGTGGATCTGGGCCTTGTCGATCGGCATGGCCGTGTGCACGATCGGTCTCTCGCTACGTTATCGCGCGCCGATCGTGATCGCCTGGTCGACGCCCGGCGCGGCGCTGCTGGTGGCCTCGCTGCCGCATGTGCCGTATGCGGTGGCGATCGGCGCGTTTATCGTCTGCGCGCTGCTGCTCACCCTGGTCGGCCTGACCGGCTGGTTCGATACGCTGATGAGGAAAATTCCCGCGGGCATCGCCTCGGCCTTGCTGGCGGGCATCCTGTTCGAAATCGGCATCGAGATTTTCCGCGCCGCGCAGTTCCAGACCGCGCTCGTGCTGACAATGTTCCTCACCTATCTCGTCAGCAAACGGCTCGCGCCGCGCTATGCGATCGTGACGACGCTGATCGTCGGCACGATCGCCGCCGGCGCGCTCGGGCTGCTCGACTTCACCCACTTTCACGTCGCGCTGGCGCATCCGGTGTTCACGATGCCGGCGTTTTCGGTGGCGGCCAGCGTCAGCATCGGAATTCCGCTCTTCGTGGTCGCGATGGCGTCGCAGAACGTGCCGGGCATCGCCGTGCTGCGCGCGGACGGCTACGCCACGCCCTCCGCGCCGCTGATTTCGACCACCGGCATCGCTTCGCTGCTGCTTGCGCCGTTCGGCTCGCACGGCATCAATCTTGCGGCGATCACCGCGGCGATCTGCACCGGCCCCGAAGCCCACGAAAACCGCGACAAGCGTTACACCGCCGCGCTCTGGTGCGGCATCTTCTACCTGGTCGCCGGCATTTTCGGCGCGACCATCGCCGCGCTGTTCGCGGCCTTGCCCAAAGCGCTGGTGGTCTCCGTCGCGGCGCTGGCGCTGTTCGGCTCGATCATGGGCGGCCTCACCAACGCCATGCAGGACGTGAAGCAGCGCGAGGCGGCGCTGGTCACGTTCATGGTGACCGCGTCCGGGCTGACGCTGCTGTCCATCGGCTCGGCATTCTGGGGGCTGGTGGCCGGCGTGGTGACGCAAGTGGTATTGAACGCTCGGCGCGCCTGACGGCCCGCGGCGCGATACGGCGGCGCACTGCCCGGTAATTTCTGGCATAACGTCGGCGGTGGCGGCGGCGGCGAAAAATTGCCGCTCGAAATCCGTGTGAACGGATTGCCGTGGGTAAGCGTCAACACTGCATCAGGCGATCGCCATAGAATAGAAGCATCCGGCAGCGTTTCCCGCCAGCATGGCGGGCAGCGCTGCAGCGTGACCCGCGGCTGCCGGACCTGATTTGTCTGTCAGGCCGGCGGCAATCTCATTTCTCCTGAACCACGGCGCACGCGCGCCCTGAAGGCCCGAACATGACAACCGCACTCGATCAACTCAAGCAGTACACCACCGTCGTGGCCGACACCGGCGACTTCCAGCAGCTTGCCCAGTACAAGCCGCAAGACGCCACCACCAATCCGTCGCTGATTCTGAAAGCGGTGCAGAAAGACGACTATAAGCCGTTGCTCGAAAAGACCGTCAAGGCGCATGCGTCGAAGCCGGTCGGCGCGATCATCGACCAGTTGCTGATCGCCTTCGGCACCGAGATTCTCAAGATCATTCCGGGCCGTGTGTCGACCGAAGTCGACGCGCGCCTGTCGTTCGACACGGAAGGCTCGATCGCCAAGGGCCGCGAACTGATCGCGCTGTATAAGGAACACGGCATTGGCCGCGAACGCGTGCTGATCAAGCTCGCCTCCACGTGGGAAGGCATTCGCGCGGCTGAAGTGCTGCAAAAGGAAGGCATTCACTGCAACATGACGCTGCTGTTCTCGCTCGCCCAGGCCGCCGCCTGCGCCGAAGCGGGCGCGCAGTTGATCTCGCCGTTCGTCGGCCGGATTTACGACTGGTACAAAAAGAACGCCGGCAGCGCGTGGGACGAAGCGAAAGACGGCGGCGCCAACGACCCGGGCGTCAAATCCGTGCGCCGCATCTATGCGTACTACAAGAAGTTCGGCTACAAGACCGAGGTGATGGGCGCGAGCTTCCGCACGCCGGGTCAGATTCTGGAACTGGCCGGCTGCGATCTGCTGACCATCAGCCCGGATCTACTGCAAAAGCTGCATGACAGCACCGAGAAGGTGGAGCGCAAGCTGTCGCCGGATATCGCCAAAGAGGCGGATATCGAGCGCGTGCCGGTCGACGAATCGTCGTTCCGTTTCCTCGTCAACGACGAAGCGATGGCAACCGAAAAACTCGCCGAAGGTATCCGCGCGTTCGCCGCGGACGCGGTCAAGCTGGAAAAGCTGATCGAAGCGCTGCGTTAAGCCTCGCACGCGCCGCGCACCGCCGGCGCTCGACACCCGCGGCCCTGGATCTCACGGTTCAGGGCCGCGCGGCGTTTATCGGCGGCGTTCGAAAGGACTGCATCTCACAGCAGGAAACTCTCGCCGTCTCTACGACATATAGTCACAATTGCCTCCGGGCGGGCGCCTACAATCGTCTTCACGAGCGCTCTCCCGCTGGCCTTCTCGGGAGATACCGGCGCCGCTGACCTCTATTCCGGGAGACGATCATGCAGGTTCAACCCTATGTTTTTTTCAACGGGCGTTGCGAAGAAGCGCTCGAGTACTACTGCGCGAAGCTCGGCGCGCAGGTGACTTTCAAGATGCGCTACAAGGAGGCGCCGCCGGATCCGCAAAACCAGCCGCGCCCCGGCCTCGAAGAAAAAATCATGCACGCCAACGTGCGCATGGGTTCGACCGACTGGATGGCCTCCGACGGCCATTGCGATCCCGCCGCCGGCCCGATGACCGGCTTCAGCCTCTCGCTGACAGCCGACGACCCGGCCTCCGCTGAAAAGTACTTCCATGCACTCGCCGATGGCGGCCAGGTGGTGATGCCGTTTCAGCCGACCTTCTGGAGCAAGGGTTTCGGGATGGTGGTGGACCGCTTCGGCCTCATGTGGATGGTGACGTTGCCGGAAGGTTGAGCGTGTCGGGGCGTCGGGCGCGCTCGCGGAGCGCGGTTGGTCGTGGCTGGCGCGGTTCATCGCGCGTAGTGCGGTTCATCGCACCCGGCGTGGCCGCCTCGCCAGTTCCACCCGCCTAAGCCTTGGCCGACATCCGCGAAGTCCGTTCAATGTTCCAGTTCGGCTCGGTTTCCAGCAGCTGCTCGCGCAGCCGGTCAACCTGTTCGGCAAGCCGTTGTCCGAGCCAATACGGCCCCTGAAATTCGGCCGGCAGTCTGAGCGCCGCGTCGCCGTGCCGCTGCGCGAGCGGCGACGCGGCGGGAATGCCGAAGTGCGTCGCCCGGCCAAAGCGCAGGCCACGCGCCGTTGCGAGCAGAATCGCGCGCACGGCGCTTACCTCGGCGCCGCATTGCATCGCATACGCGGCACGCGCTGCGGCGTCGGCGTGCATCAGTGGGCCGGTGGCCAGCAACTCCAGCGAACTGAGCACCGAGCGGTGCAGCCGCTGAATCTCTTCGAGCTTCGCTTGCGGCACATCGATTTCCTTCGCGACCGAAGGCATCAGCGAACGCAATTGCACGAGCCGCTTGTTGATGGCAAGAAAGCGCTTGACCTGCTCTTCCTCGCTGATCGTCTCGCCTTCCAGCAGCCGCGTGTAGATGCGCGCGCATTCGCGCAGATTGGCCGCGATGCCGTAGCGCCATGAATAGGTGGCATGCAACGGCAGCGCAAATGAAAACGCCAACGCGATCACAATGCCGATCAACACGTTCAGCGTGCGCCACAGGCCGACATCGATCAGGTTGTCGCCGTGACCCGCGACGATACACATGGTGATCGCCGTCAACAGCCCGATATAACCCGACGAGCCGATCGCAAACCACGCGCAGATGCCCGCGACGATCGACATCAGCACATAGGTGAGCGGCAGCGAGCCGGTCAGGTTTTGCAGGAGAATCAGCGCGAGCCCTATCGTCGCCCCGAGCAGCGTGCCCGCCGCGCGCTCGGTCGCCTTCTTGCGGATGTTGCCGTGATGCTGCAAGCCGCCGATCACCACCAGCAGCGTCACCGAAGACCAGATGCCATGCGGAATATCGATCCCGGTAGTCGCCAGAATCGAAACCAGCATGGCGACCCCGACGCGCAGACTGTGCAGCACCTTGGCGTGGCGATAGCGGTAGTAAGGCGAGGTCACCGCGCGAACCATCCGGCTGAGCGCCGAGCGGCGCGGAATCAGGGTGTGGGAATGGGCAGAAGCCATTGGCGGCGCGCTCGACGCGGTAAAGGACGGTTCCGCTATCCTGCCCTGGAGTGCCCTATCAACACAAACGTCCGCAAAACAAAACGCCCGCAAACTCTCGTCTGCGGGCGCTGCGGTTTCACGCTCCCGATCCCGTAACGCGGGACGAGGCAAAGCGGGCGTACTCAGCTTTCGACCACGTCCAGATAGTCTTCCGGACGCGTGCGGTCTTCCGCGCGCTGCATCCCGGCCGCGCGCACCACCAGGCTCACCACCACCGCCACCACCAGATTCACGATCAGCGACCACACCGCCGCGTAGCCGGGAATCGCCATGCCGAACAGGTGGATCGTGAAGATCGAGCTGGACAGCTTCAGCGAAATCGCCATCCACGTGCCGGTTGCGATACCGACCGCCCAGCCGATCAGCAGGCCGCGGTAGTCGAGCACGCGGGTGTACAGACCCAGCACGATGGCCGGCAGCGTCTGGATGATCCAGATACCGCCGAGCAGCTGCAACTGGATCGCGTACGTGAGCGGCAGGCCGAGAATGAACGCCACCGCGCCGACCTTGACGATCAGCGAGACCAGCTTCGCGACATTGGTCTCCTGCTCATGCGTCATGTTGCGGTTGACGAACTCCTTGTGGATGTTGCGCGTGTACAGATTCGCGGCCGCGATCGACATGATCGCCGCCGGCACCAGCGCGCCGATGCCGATCGCCGCGAATGCGACGCCCACGAACCACGACGGGAAGAAGTGCAGGAACAGCGCCGGCACCGCGAAGTTCGGACCGAACGCCTTGAAGTACGGCGCGAATTCCGGCATGTCCTTCACACCCGCGGCCAAAGCCATGAAGCCGAGCAGCGCGAGCAGGCCGAGCACCAGCGAGTAAGCCGGCAGCATCGCCATGTTGCGGCGGATGGTGTTACCCGACTTCGACGACAGCACCGCCGTGATCGAGTGCGGATACAGGAACAGCGCGAGCGCCGAGCCCACCGCGAGCGTCGCGTACGCACTGTAGCCGTTCAGGCTCGAGACGTCCGGCGCCTTCAGCAGCAGCTTGGCCGGCGGCACGACGCTGAAGATGTGGCCGAAGCCGCCCAGTTGCGGCGGAATCACGATGACCGCGGCGAAGATGGTGATGTAGATCAGAATGTCCTTCACCACCGCGATCATGGCCGGCGCGCGCAGACCGGACGTGTACGTGTACGCCGCGAGGATCGCGAACGCGATGATGAGCGGCAGATCGCCGACGAAGCCCTTGGTGTCGAAACCGAGCGCGCCGATCACCACTTCGATACCCACGAGCTGCAGCGCGATATACGGCATGGTGGCGACGATGCCGGTCACGGCGATCGCCAAAGCGAGCATGCGGCTGCCATAGCGTGCCGAAACGAAGTCCGCCGATGTCACGTAGCCCTGACGTTTGGCGATGCTCCACAATTTCGGGAACACGACGAACGCGAACGGATAGATCAGGATCGTGTACGGCAGCGCGAAGAAACCGGTCGCACCCGCACCGAACACCAGCGCCGGCACGGCGATGAAGGTGTACGCCGTGTACAGGTCGCCGCCCAGCAGGAACCAAGTGACGATGGTGCCGAAGCGGCGGCCACCGAGACCCCACTCTTCCAGATGCGCGAGATCGCCGCGCCGCCAGTGGGCCGCGATAAAGCCGAGAATCGTGACGCCGACGAAGAACAGAACGAAGACGAAAGTTGCTGTGGCGTTCATTATCGTGCGCCCCCTTGCGGACGGCCATTGGAGCGCGTCTTGGTCTTGAAGTACACGAGCGCCGTGATGATCGCGCTGATCAGCACCCACAGGAGCTGATACCAGTAGAAAAACGGAAAGTCGAACAGCACCGGTTCGACCTTGTTATATGACGGCACCCAGATCATCGCGATCCAGGGCAACAGCAGCAACCAGAGCCAGTGCTTGCTGGCTTTGTTCGCGTCGGCGTCGTGAGCCATGACGTCTCCTCTTCCCTATTATTGAATTGTTGGCCCGTGTTTGACGGGTGGTGGATCCCGCAGCGAGGGGTCGCCTCGCGAATGCCCACGGGCGCCCCGAAAGCCTCGAAAGAGTATAGGAGCCGCGAACACGCGGTCAAGCAGGGACGACCCCAGCACGGCCGTGCTTTCAGGGCCGGCGCGATGATGCCCGAATGGACAGGTTCGACGCGGCGGGTCAGGGCACGTGAGAGGCCACGCTGCCTGGGTCTGACAGGCGGGCCCGCGCCGCAGGGACGCGGACCGGCTGTTCAATGCGCGATGGATGGCGGCGCGGGCAACCGTCGCGTGGGCGCAACGGCGAAGTGAGCGGCAGCGAGGCTAACGAGCCCGTGCGCTGCCTCGGGCCGGACCGGCTTGCGCGAGCCCGACCGCTTTGGCGCGGCGTTCAGATCGAGAACGAGGCGCCGGTCTGTCCGGTCGATTCCTGCAAGCCCTTGATCCACTTGCGCGCGGGCAGACCGAGGTCGGCTTCGATCAGCTTCGCGCGCGTTTGCAGCGCCGTGAACGGCACCTCGAGCGGCGGCCCCGAAAACGCGATCGCGATGCGGTTGCCGTCGTGCACTTCCGGCAGCGCGACCACGCGGCCGTCGAAGGCTTCGTTCAACCGCTTCATGTTGCGCACGAAGCTCGGATGATCGCCGAACAGGTTCACCGTCACCACGCCCGCGTCGGTCAGACACGCGCGTGCCGCACGGTAGAAGCCGACGCTGTCGAGCACCGGGCCGCGCGCGGTCGCGTCGTAGACGTCGATCTGCAGCGCGCCGATCGTGCCGTGGTTGGCGCGATCGTTGACGAAGTCCCATGCATCGGTTTCGTGCACGGTCAGACGCGCGTCGTCGTGCGGCAGTTCGAACATCGTGCGCGCAGCCACCACGACCGCCGGGTTCACTTCCACCGCCTCGACCTTCGCGCGCTTCAGGAAGCGGTGCGCGAACTTGGTCAGCGCCGCCGCGCCCAGACCGAGCTGGACGATACGCCTGGGCGTTTCGATGAAAAGCAGCCACGCCATCATCTGCTGCGCGTATTCGAGTTCGATGTGATCCGGCTTGCGCAGACGCATCGCGCCTTGCACCCACTCCGTGCCGAAGTGCAGAAAACGCACGCCGCCCTCTTCCGAGAACGTCACCGGGGCGAAACGGGGCTTGCGCGGCGCTTCGATTTGCGGCGCGTCGTGCAGATCTTCGTCGTGCGAAGCGTGCGAGGCGCGCTTCTTGCCGCGCAGGATCTTCTGTTCTTTCTGCTTTTGGGGACGACCGCCGGCGGCGTCAGCGTCACGGTTGCGGAAGGCACGCGCTTCAGCGGAAGCGCGCTTGATCAATTTCGTCATGTAAGGATGTCGCGCCAAAGACGCAATTTTTGGTCGAACGAGAGCATAGCATTCGCCGGACTCGACGAAGGCAATACCAGGGTGGTGTAGCCCGCCGCGCCGATCACCGGCGCGAAGCGGCCCGCCGTCTTGCCGTTGAAGCAGACTTTCGCGAGCTTCGGCGCGTGCTCGCGCAGCGAAGCGAAATCGTTGGGGCTGGCATTGCGGATCGCCGCGTCGAGACTGCCTTCGCGCGTGCAGGCGGCGAGCACGTCCCACACGCCGATGCCGTGAGCCAGCACGCGCCGCAGACGCTCCTCATAGACGAGTTCGGCGAGCGGTTCGTCGAGCACGGTGCCGAGCAGCCGCCAGAACTGGTTGCGCGGATGCGCGTAATACTGCGTCGCGGCCAGCGACGCCTCGCCGGGAAAGCTGCCGAGAATCAGCGTATGCGTATCCGCGGCGGCGACGGGAGGAAAGCCGCGCAGCATCAGCGGTGCCGCTCGTCGGACGCGCGCGTGGCGGGATGCGCGCGCGATGCGGTGTGCTCGAGCGGACGGCCGTGTTCGCGCATGCGCGGATGCGCCAGCCACGCGTCCGACCGGCCGGCGTGGGACACGCTCGCCAGATGCGCCCATAGCGCCGGCAGCATGCATTCGGTCACCATCAACGGCGCGCCATGGCGCTCGAACACCGAGCGGCGCGCCACCAGCGCGTGCGGCGGCTGAGCGTCGACAGCGCGCGCCGCGAGGCGATACAGCGGATGCCGCGCGCTCAGCCTGCGGCTCACCAGCGACGAACGCGCCACGCTGCTGTCGCTATACAGCAGTTCGGCCAGCGGCCGCGTGCGCAAGCGCCGCATGGCCTGCCACACGCCGGCGCTCGCGGCGAGCGGCGCGACGCTATGCGCCGCCACGAACGGCACGCCGTCGACGGCTAGCACGACCTCGCGCACCCAGACCGGCGCACGCGGCGCGAGGCCGAGCGCGGCGCGCTCGTCGGCCCACGGCAGCGCGACGCCTTCACGCGTCACGCGTACAGCGACCGCGCCGAGCGCACGCAGATGCGCGGTCAGTGAACCACCACGGGTCAGCCAGTCTTTCTGCGCGGCGCTCAGGCCGGGCAATGGAGCGACGCGCCAATGGGCGTCGGCGGCAACGAAACGGATAGACATGGTGTCGGATTATAACGGCGTGGCCGTCGCACCCTTCCCGCGGCGCACACCCTTTCCTTCAGCCGATTCCGGCGATTACGACGCGGGTCATGTAGCACACCGGCTGGAGCCCCGCTTCTGCGCTACCCGGATCGCGTCTGAGCGCTCGCAGGTTTCAGGCAGCGACAAACTCGCGCAATGCGAGCGCGACTTCGTCGAGCACGGTGCCCCACCGTCCCAACTCACGCTGCCTGAACAGACGCGCCGACGGATACCAAGGACTATCGTCACGCTCGGTCATCCAGCGCCAGTCGGTGAACGTGGGCACCAGCACCCAGACCGGCGTGCCGCACGCGCCCGCCAGATGGGCCACCGCGGTGTCCACCGTAATGACCAGATCGAGCGACTGCACGATCGCGAGCGTATCGGCGAACGTGCCGATCTCCGGCCCGAGCCTGTGCAGGCCGATATCCGCGCGCCAGCCCACCGCCTCGTTGTGGGCTTCGCCCTTTTGCAGCGAAAACCATCTCACTCCCGTCTGCTCCAGAACCGGCAGCCATTGCTGCAAAGGAACGGAGCGATAACGATCGAGTCCATACGCCGGATTGCCGGCCCAGACAATGCCAACGCGCTTTCTGAACGGGCCGCACGCGTCGACCGGACCGATTGCGTCGAGGCGGTTCCGCCAACGCTGCATCTGGGCCGGCGCCGCACGCAGATAGGACGTGGCGAGCGGCAACATCGGCAGAGCCAGTTTCATCGGTTCCGGCATTCTGAGCATCCGGCACCAGTAGTCGTACGGTCCGGGCGGCGCGGTGGTCCACGCGGCATGCACACCCGCCGCGAGACGCGCGACTTCGCCCAGCGGAACCTCGACCCAGACATCGACCTGCGCGCCGCGCCGCTGTAACCAGTCGGCCATGCGCAGGAACTGCAACTGATCGCCAAGCCCCTGCTCGCCGACGAGCAGAAAACGGCAACCCGCCACCGGCTCGCCTTGCCACTCCGGACAATCGGGCCGAGCCAGATCGCGGTTCTCCGGCAACGCCTCATGCCAACGATATTGCTTCCAGCCGCTTTCAAAATCGCCCGCGCGCAGCTGCGCGGCGGCGAGATTGAATTGCATCAGCGGATGATCGGGCATCAGCCGCGCGGCTTCGACGGCGTGCGCATGCATGGACGAAAACTCGCCCAGCATGTTGAACGCAAACGACGCGTTGTGATGCAGCCAGCCGTTGTACGGATCGACACCGATACCGTCGAGGGCGACGCCGATCGCGTCCGTGAAACGCTCCATGCCATTCAGCGCATAAGCCAGCTGTTGCAGCGCGCAGGCGTCGGCGGCGAAGCGAGTGCGCAGCTCGGCGAGCGCGCGGTCGATTTCCGCGCCGCGCTGCGCTTTCGACAGAGCCGCGATCAACTCGAGCGCGTCCGGCAGTTGCGCCGGGTCGAGCCGCCAGGCGCGCAGCCAGTAGTCCGCTGCGTGCTGGTGATGGTCGAGCTCCGTACTGATTCGCGCGAGCGCGCGCACCGCATGATGCAATGACGGCTCGAGTTCGAGCGCCCGGAGGTAATGTCCGCGTGCCTCGGCGAGCCGCATCGAAAGCTTCAGGCAGTCGCCCAGATTGCGATGCAGGCTCGCGGTGCCGCCACCCACGCTGATGGCGCGATGGTAGAACGCTTCGGCTGCGATCAGCTCGCCGCCCAGCGCGGCGATCAAGCCGCGATGCTCCCAGATATCCGCGCGCTCAGGCGCAATGTGCAATGCCAGATCCAGATACTCGCGCGACCGCTCAGGTCGATCGATGCGAAAGGACGCGAGGCCGAGTCGGTGGAGCGCGTGGACGTTTCGCGGGTATTCCCCGAGGACTCGCTCGTAGGCGGCAATCGCTTCATGATGGCGCCCTGCGGCGAAGCAGGCGTCGGCATGCGCGGTGATCGCGCCGACATGGTTGGAGAAGCCGGTGTCAGGTAGTAAATCTGTTTCGTGCATCAACATCAATCAATCAGTTGCGTGAGTTGCTCGATCTGCAATGGCCCGCGCCGTTCAGGCTTTTTGTTCGGGCGACATCATCGTCGCGAGACGCGCGGCCACCCGCTCGACCACCGGCGCCCATTGCGCAGGACGCGGCTGCCGGTAGAGGTCGACGGAGTCATACCAGGGCTGCGACTCTTCGGTGCCCCACGACCAGTGCGAGACGTGATCGAGCATCGCCAGCACGCGATGCCCCAACGCGCCGCCCAGATGCAACGGCGCGCTGTCGATCGTCACCACCGCGTCCAGCGCGGCGAGGTGGGCCGCCACGTCGTCGAACCCGTGCGCATAGTCACCGGTCAGATCGCACAGGCGAAAACCTTGCGCGGCGAGCGCGGTCACGTCGGCGTGACGTCCGGGCGTCAGCGGATGGAAGACGACATCCGGCAGCGCCTGCAGCGGCGCGAGCGCCGCCAGCGGAATGGACCGTTTGGCGTCGCGCCGATGCGTCGGGCTGCCCGACCAGACCAGGCCGATCTGCCACTTCGCATCGGGCGCGCATGCGCCGACCCGTTCGCGCCATGCCGCCACTTTCGTTGCGTCGGCCCGCAGGTACGGCGTGCCACGGACCTGTTCGGGCTGGAGGCCGAGCACGAGCGGCAGGCTCATCATCGGCAAACCGTAGTGCGGCGTGCCGAGCGGTCCGTCTTCGATCGACACGCAGTCCGCGTGGAAGCGCGCAAACAGCGGGTGCAACGCGCGCCGCACGGCGAGCACCAGCCGGCCGCCTTCGTCGCCCACGCGCGCGGCCAGAAACGGAATGAAGCGGACCATCTGGATGTCGTCGCCGCTGCCCTGCTCGCTGTGCACGACCAGCGTCTTGCCGGCGAGCGCTTCGCCCCGCCAGCGCGGGCACACGCGCGTCATCAAGCTGACGACGTTGTTCCGCTCGCGGTCTTCGCGCGCGAGACGCGCCTCGAAACGCGGCCACGCGCTCGCCCAGGCGCCGCGCCGCAGCCCCAGATCGGCGAGATCGACCGCGGCCTGCACGGCGGACGGATCGATCGCGAGCGCCGCTTGCAGCGCCGCTTCGCTCTCCTCGTAGCGCGCCTGCTCGCCGAGATACATGCCGATTGCCGACAGCACGTCCGCATTGCCAGGCGCGGCGGCATCCACCGCGCGCATGGTGGCCTCCGCCGCCGCCGCGTCGTCGCATTGCCATTGCGCGTGACTGAGTTGCCACGCCATTTCCGCATCGGCGGGGTGGCGCGCCAGACTCTCGCGGCAGATGCGCTCGACCATCGGCCAGTCGCGAATCTCGCGCAACGCTAAAGCAAGTTGCAACGGCAACGCCGGATCGATCGCGGGGTCGAGCGCATACGCCCGCAGCAGCGCCGCGCGGCGCGCATCCCGCGCGCTCACCCCAGGCAGTGCGGCCAGCGCGATCGACAAACACCACGGTCCGCGCGCGTCTTGCGGCGCCCGACGCTCATAGGCGCGCAGCATCGGCACCGCCGCCGATTGCGCGCCGCAGTCATCGATCAGCCAGACCGCCCAATCGATCGTCGACTCGAGCGGCTGCGCGGCCACCGCCAGTTCGCTGTGGCGTTGCGCGGCGTCGGTTTGGCCGAGCGCATCGGCAAACAGCGCCAGCCGGGCATGGCGCGCCGCGTTCGCGCACGCCGGCGCCTGCGACGCGCTGTGATAGGCCTCCTCGAAACGCCCCGCGCTCGCGCACAGGTCGGCGTGCAATTGCGGCGTCACACCCGCCGCGGCCAATTCGATCGCGCGCCGCGCGGCGGCATCGAAGCCTTGTTCGCGCAGGATCGACCACAGGACATGAAGGGAATCGAGAGGTACGGCCAGGGCTGAATCGGACATGGGAATCGGGAGCGCGGTTGTCACGCGCGAACGCGCAATCACAAAAATAAGATCGAATGCTTACGGTGCTTAAAGATTGCAAATAATCCTTCAAGCCTCCGAATCAGAATCGCGCGATCATAAGATAAAGCCGAATCGCGGCATCTCACAAACCAATCTCAATTTAATATCGTTGATTCTATTTAGTTAGTTAACCATAATTAATTTCAGTCGACGATGGGCCCGACCCTACCGGCCGACCCGATCAACCATCACAACATGGAGCAACGTTTGAACACGGCAAAATCGAAGGAAACGTCCGACCGCATCGCGCATCTGGCCGCTGTCGTTTTGCGGCGCACGGGTATCGCGCAACTGGAAAAGGAACTCGCGGGATCGGCGCTGGCGCAGCATCACACGTCGAAACAGACCAGCAAGGCGATCGGCAGTCTCGCGGCGAAAGTGCTGGCCGATCATGTTTCGTGTCACGAGGCAAAGGAACTGGCCGGTTGCGTGCTCTCGCAAGTGCGCCATGTGGAGGGCCCTGCGCCGGCGCGTTGAGCGCTCCGCTTCGAACCGCCGAAGCGGCCTCGACTTCGCCGCGCCGGACAAAAAAAATGCGCTGCCGAAGCAGCGCATTTCTCAACCCCAAGCGTCAGCGCGACGCAGCGGAATCAGGCGCGACTCACGCCTGATTCGCGCCCGCCAGCAGCAGCGCGTTGGTGCGTTTCACAAAGCTCGCCGGATCTTCCAGCGCGCCGCCTTCGGCGAGCAGGGCCTGGTCGAACAGCAAATGGCACCAGTCGTCGAAGTTCGCGCTGTCCGCATGCAGCCCCTTCACCAGCGCGTGTTCCGGATTCACTTCGAGAATCGGATGGAACGAAGGCGCTTGCTGGCCCGCGGCCTTCAGCATGCGTTGCAGGTAGCCGCTCATTTCGCCGTCGTCGGCCACGAGGCAAGACGGCGAATCGGTCAGGCGGAACGTGAGACGCACGTCCTTGGCCTTGTCCTTGAGCGCTTCCTTCATCTTCTCGACGAGCGGCTTGAACTCTTCGCCGACCTTTTCCTGCGCCTCTTTTTCCTCGTCGTTCAGCGCGCCCAGATCGAGATCGCCGCGCGCCACGCTTTGCAGCGGCTTGCCTTCGAACTCGTTCAGGAACGACAGGATCCACTCATCCACGCGGTCGGTCAGCAGCAGCACTTCCACGCCCTTCTTGCGGAACACTTCGAGGTGCGGGCTGTGGGTCGCGGCCTGCCAGGTGTCGGCGGTGACGTAGTAGATCTTGCTTTGCTCGGGCTTCATGCGCGCGACGTAGTCGGCGAGCGACACGGTCTGCTCCGGCGTGTCCGTATGGGTCGACGCAAAGCGCACCAGCTTCGCGATCCGCTCGCGATTGGCGAAGTCTTCGCCGATGCCTTCCTTCAGCACCTGGCCGAACTCCTTCCAGAACCCGGCGTACTTTTCCTTGTCGGCCTCGTTATCCGAATTGGCCAGCTCTTCGAGCATCGACAGCGCGCGCTTGGTCACGCCTTCGCGGATCGCCTTCACGTCGCGGCTTTCCTGGAGGATTTCGCGCGACACGTTCAGCGGCAGGTCCGCCGAATCGACCACGCCCTTCACGAAGCGCAGATAGGCGGGCAGCAGTTGCTCGGCGTCGTCCATGATGAACACGCGCTTCACGTACAGCTTGAGGCCGCCGCGATAGTCGCGGTTGAACATGTCGAACGGCGCGTGGGCCGGCACGTACAGCAATTGCGTGTACTCGCTGCGGCCTTCGACGCGGTTATGCGTCCATGTGAGCGGGTCCTGATGGTCGTGCGAGAGGTGCTGATAGAACTGCTTGTACTGCTCGTCGGTAATGTCGCTCTTCGCACGGGTCCACAGCGCGCTGGCCTGATTGACGGTCTCGTCTTCGTCCTTCGTGACCATTGCGCTCTTTTCGGCGTCCCACTCTTCCTTCTGCATCAGGATGGGCAGCGCGACATGGTCGGAGTACTTCTGAATGATCGATTTCAGACGATGCGACGACAGCAGTTCGTCTTCATCCGCACGCAGATGCAGCGTGATGGTCGTGCCGCGCGCGGCGCGCTCGATCTGCTCGACGGCGAAGTCGCCCTCACCCGCGCTTTCCCAGCGCACGCCTTCCGAAGCCGGCAAACCGGCGCGGCGTGTTTCGACCGTGATCCTGTCCGCGACGATGAAGCCCGAATAGAAGCCCACGCCGAACTGGCCGATCAGCGCCGCGTCTTTCTGCTGGTCGCCGGAGAGCTTGCCGAAGAATTCCTTGGTGCCCGAGCGGGCGATCGTGCCGAGGTTGGCGATCGCTTCGTCGCGGCTCATGCCGATGCCGTTGTCGTCGAGCGTGATGGTGCGCGCGGCTTTGTCGTACGACACGCGAATCCGCAGATTCGGATCGTTCTCGTACAACGCGCTGTTTTCGATCGCTTCGAAGCGCAGCTTGTCGGCCGCGTCGGACGCGTTCGAAATCAGTTCGCGCAGGAAAATTTCCTTGTTGCTGTACAGCGAATGGATCATCAGGTGCAGAAGCTGTTTCACTTCTGCCTGAAAGCTCATGGTTTCTTGTGCCATGGTCGGACTTCCTCTCTGTTGCGAATGGGGTTCAAGTCGGGCGCGGCGCCGTTCGTTGCGGCCGATCCGCTGGCGGGCCGCCGGCCGGTGGGCCAAACGCCGAAGCCGCTGGCTGATCGCCGCCGTTGGCTGCTGACCGCTGCCTGCCGGCTACTGGCTGCTTGCCGCCCGCTGCCGGCTGCCGGCTGCCGGCTGCTGGCTGCTGGCTGCTGGCTCGCCGGATCGTCCGCCTAATTGGGGGCAAGCCGGCGCGGTTTCAAGAGGCGCGCCGCGCCACGCTGTCGAGATAGCGGCACAGAAAGGTGGCCAGCTCCGGATCGCCGCAGTTGGCGATATTGAAGCGCATCCAGGTGGTCGGCGACTGCTGCGGTGAGAACAGGCTGCCGGGCGTGAGCAGAAACCCCGCTTCGTGACCGGCGGCCGCCAGCGCGCCGGCGTCGACGCCGGTGTCGGCCCACAGGAACATGCCGGCCATCGGCGTCAGGAACAGCTTCAGGCCGGTCTTCTCCAGCATCCGCACGGATTTCTCGCGCACGCCGTCGAGCCGCACGCGCAGGCGTTCGACATGGCGCCGGTAGTGCCCCTCGGTCAGAATCTTGTACAGCACACGCTCGTTCAGTTCCGGGCTCGTCATGCCGACCAGCATCTTCTGGTCGCTGACAGCCGTCGCCACCTCGGGCGCGCAGGCAATGAAACCGACCCGCAGATTCGGCGCGAGCGTCTTCGAAAAACTGCTGAGGTAGATCACGCGCTTCAGCTGGTCGAGGCTTGCGAGCCGCGTGCCCGGATAGCTTGGCGGACACAGATCGCCGTAAATATCGTCCTCGACGACGATGAAGTCGTACGCCTCGGCAAGACGCAGAATGCGGAACGCTTGAGCCGCCGTAAGCGACGTGCCGGTGGGGTTCTGCAACACCGAATTGATCACCAGCATTTTCGGCCGCCAGGTCTGCACCAGCGACTCGAGCGCGTCGAGGTCCGGGCCGTCGGGCGTGTACGGCATGCCCACCAGCCGCGCGCCCTGCGAGGCGAAACGCCCGAACATCTGGAACCACGCCGGATCGCCGACGATCACGGCATCGCCCGGTTTCACGTAGATGCGCGAGATCAGGTCGATGGCCTGCGTGATGCCGGACACCATCACGATCTGATCCGGCGAAGCGCCGATCTCCAGTTCCTCGAGCCGGGTCTGCAACTGCTGGCGCAGCGGCAGGAAACCCTGCGGCGTGCCGATGCCGAGCATCTGCGCGCCGCTTTGCCGGCCGAGGGTGCGCAGCGCATTGGTGATCAGGTCGCCGTCGAGCCAGCGCGCCGGCAGATAGCCGAGGCCCGGACTGCGCTCCGGACGCGCGCCGGTGTGCAGCATGTTGCGCAGCAGCCAGACCACGTCGATGGTGGCGGGCGCCGCCTCGGTGCGCGGATGACTGCCGGAGGGGGCGGTGGCCGCGGCGGCGAGGCGCTCGCGCACATAGAACCCGGATCCGCGCCGCGACTCCAGAAACCCCTGCGCCACCAGCCGTTCGTACGCCTCGACCACCGTGAAGCGCGACACGCCTTTGTCGAGCGCGAGCTTGCGGATCGACGGCATGCGCATGCCGGGGCGAAACACGCGCTCCTCGATGCGGCGGCGCGCCCACTGGACGAGCTGCTCCACCAGGGTCAGCGACGCCGTGTCGTGCGGGACGGGAATCTGGGCAAGCGGGACGGACATAAACGGGCTCCAACTGTACCGAATAGTATCGAATCGATTGTATCGTTACTGTGCCGGTCCGCGCCGCTACATTTGAGACAAGCAAAGGATGGGACGCCTGCCGGCGGGGTATCTGGCTCCCCAGCCGATCCTCCCGCGTCATCCGGCAAAACCCTGCCGACCCGCCATCCGCATGGCCCGCCGATCCGGCAAACGGTTATGCTTACGGCCCCGGCAGCGCTGCCGCCACACCCGGCACGCTCCGGTTTACCGCAGAACACCGTTTCCCCGACCCGTCATGACTGCTCATCCGCTCCGCCTCGATCACCTCGTGATTTCCGCCCGCACCCTCGACGAGGGCACGCAGTACGTCGCCGACACGCTCGGCGTCGCCCCGGCCGGCGGCGGCGCGCATCCGCTGATGCGCACGCACAACCGCCTTCTGAACCTGTGGGGCGGCGTGTATCTGGAAGTGATCGCGATCGATCCGCTGGCCGCGTCACCGAACAATGGGCCTGCAGGCGGCGACGCGCCGCGCGCCCGCCTGTTCGCCCTCGACGACCCGGCCACGCACGCGCGGCTCGAAAACGGGCCGTATCTGTCGCACTGGGTCGCCCGGGTCGAGCGGCCGAAACACCTCCCGACGTGGCAAGCGCAGTATCCGCAGCGCATTGCTCCGGTGATTCCGATGACGCGCGGCGATTTCAGCTGGGGCCTGACCGTGCCCGACGACGGCGCATTCCCCGCCTGGCAAGGCGCCGGCGACGGCGTGCTGCCCTCGCTGATCCAATGGGACACGGTGCGGCATCCGTCCGCGGTCCTGCCGGAAACGGGCATCTCGCTGAAGGCCCTGAAGGGCGCGCACCCGCAAGCCGACACGGTGGCGGCGCAACTGCGGTGGCTGGGCGCCGCGCATCTGATCGAGTTGCAGCCCACGGACGGCGCGCCGGCGCTCGTCGCCGAGTTTGAAACACCCGACGGTCTACGGACCCTTAAATAAGCAGCGCGCGCGGGTCGCCGACTCGCGCGATAATCGAAGTTTTGACCGGTTCCAGTACCAGCAGAGGAGACCATGGACCAAAGCGACTTGAAAGCCCCCACGTGGCAATTGTCCGAACGCGCACGCAAGCTCACGAGCTCGGCGATCCGCGAGATTCTGAAGGTCACGGAGCGGCCTGAAGTCATTTCGTTCGCGGGTGGCCTGCCCTCGCCGACTACCTTCCCGGCCGAACGCATGCGCGCGGCAGCCGACCGCATTCTGCGCGACGAGCCGGCCGCGGCGCTGCAATACAGCGCGACTGAAGGCTTCCTGCCGCTGCGCGAATGGATCGCGAAGCGCTATTCGGTCAACGGCGCACAGATTCGCCCGAGCCAGGTGCTGATCACCACCGGCTCCCAGCAGGCGTTGGACCTGCTCGGCAAAGTGCTGGTGTGCCCGGACAGCCCGGTACTGGTGGAAACGCCGACCTACCTCGGCGCGCTGCAATCGTTCTCGATGTACGAGCCGCGTTACGTGCAAGTGCCGACCGACGAGCAAGGCCTCATCCCCGAAGCGCTGACGCCCGAACTGACCGCCGGCGCGCGCCTGTTGTACGCCCAGCCCAATTTCCAGAATCCGACGGGCCGCCGCCTGCCGGTCGAACGCCGCCGCGCGCTCGCCGAGTTCGCGAAGACCGCGCCGTTCCCGGTCATTGAAGACGACCCGTACGGCGCGCTCGACTACGCGGGCGAACCGCTGCCCACCATGCTGTCGATGGCGCCGGACCATATCGTCCACCTCGGTTCGTTCTCGAAGGTGCTGGCGCCGGGTCTGCGGGTCGGCTACATCATCGCGCCCGAAGAGCTGATCTTCAAACTCGTGCAGGCCAAGCAGGCCACCGATCTGCACACGCCAAGCTTCACGCAGCGCATCGTGTACGAAGTGATCAAGGATGGCTTCCTCGACACGCACGTGCCGACCATTCGCGAGCTGTATCGCGATCAATGCGCGGCGATGCTGGCCGCGCTCGAACGCTACATGCCGGAAGGCGTAAGCTGGAACCGCCCGGAAGGCGGCATGTTCGTGTGGGTGAATCTGCCCGCGCAGATCGACAGCATGAAGCTGCTCGAAGAAGCGGTCGCGCAGAACGTCGCGTTCGTGCCCGGCGGCCCCTTCTTCGCGAATGAAGCGCAACACAACACGCTGCGCCTGTCGTTCGTCACGGTGCCGCCGGCCAAAATCGACGAAGGCGTGTCGCGCCTGGGCGCGCTGATCCGCGCGAAGATCTGAGCGTTGTTTGCGCGGTCTTCGCCCGTTTCGCGTCTACCGAACTCCACTACTGATCAAGGACACAACATGGCTCAAACGAATGTGTACGACAAGCTCGAGGAACTGGGCATCGAATTGCCGAGCGCGGGCGCGCCGGCAGCCGCCTATGTGATGAGCGCGCAAAGCGGCAACACGGTGTACCTGTCCGGGCACATCGCCAAGAAAGACGGCAAGGTCTGGGCCGGCAAGCTCGGCGCCACCCTCACCACCGAGGAAGGCAAAGCCGCCGCGCGCGCCATCGCCATCGATCTGCTCGCCACGCTGCACGCGCATGTGGGCGATCTGAACCGTGTCACGCGCATCGTCAAGTTGATGAGTCTCGTCAACTCGACGCTCGAGTTCACCGAACAGCATCTGGTCACCAACGGCGCGTCCGAACTGATCGCCGATGTGTTCGGCGAACGCGGCAAGCATGCGCGCTCGGCATTCGGCGTCGCGCAGATTCCGCTCGGCGCGTGCGTCGAGATCGAGTTGATCGCCGAAGTCGAGTAACGCGCCCGGCCTTGCGAGCCGCCTTGCCGGGGCGGCCCGCAACGGCCGCCGGTTCGTCCGGCGCCGTGCGCAAGCAAACGCGTCGCGAGGTGTCAGCCACCCGCGGCGCGTTTTGCATTTGTGGCGAGGTAGATGGTTCCGTCGTCAACAGATAGAATCCGCCAACTCTATCCATCCGTTTGGTTCGCAGAACCGCGCCTCATGCCCGCCCACACTGTCCGTTTCAAACAGGTCGACGTCTTCACGTCGGTGCCGTTCAAAGGCAATCCGCTTGCCGTCGTGTTCGACGCCGACGCGCTCGATGCACAGCAGATGCAGGCCATCGCTCGCTGGACCAATCTGTCGGAAACAACGTTCCTGTTGAAGCCCAGCGATCCGGCCGCCGACTATCGTGTGCGCATCTTCACCACGCATGGCGAATTGCCGTTCGCCGGTCATCCCACGCTCGGCACCGCGCACGCGCTGCTCGAAAGCGGCTATCAGCCAAAGCAGGCTGGCAAGCTCGTGCAACAGTGCGGCGTGGGGCTCGTCGAACTGGAGGCGCTGTCCGAACCGCACGGCGCGTGGGCTTTCGCCGCGCCGCCCGCACGCGTCACGCCGCTTGCCGAAGATCGCCACGCGGCGCTGTCTACGGCTTTGCGTAGCAAAGCGATCGATTTCAGCGCGGCACCCTGCGCGGTCGACAACGGTGCGCCATGGCTCGTGGTGCGCGTCAATTCGGCGCGTGATTGCCTCGCGCTCGAACCCGACGCCGCCGCGCTCGCCGACCTCGTGCATTCGGTGCATACCCACGGGCTCGCCGTCTATGGCCCGCACGAGGCCGATGGCCCGGCCACCTTCGAGATGCGCTGCCTGATGCCCGGGGGTGGCTTCGGCGTCGGTGAAGACCCTGTGACCGGCAGTGCCAATGCGGCGCTCGCGGGCCTGCTGAGCACCCAGCAGTTGCGCCCGGGTCCACGCTATTCGGTGCGTCAAGGCACCGTGCTCGGCCGTGCGGGCCAGGTCTGCGTGCACTACGACGATGCGCGCCCCGCCGGGGATCCACTTCGGGGACGCGGTAAGACGTGGATTGGCGGAGCGTCGCTGACGATCGTCGACGGCACCTTCCGCCTGCCCTGATCGGCTCGCTCCTTGCATAGTTCGAGCATGGACACAGGCTCGCAATCGTGACCGTGGCAGGGTTCGCCCCGCCTCGCCACGCCTGGCCACAAAACGCCGCATCGCATGCGATCGTATGCACCATCGAATGCGCGGTGCATAGGGAAAGGCTTGGCACACCTGAATGCCGGAGCACCGACTGCCAATGAGACACTCGAAACCGACCGCGACGCAACGCCTTCAAGGCCGGCCACGCCGGCTGTCCGATTCGCCGCATGAGGCGGCTTGCCGCTCCCGCGTATACCCGATGCGCGGATGCTTCCTTAATCCATTGGCATTAAGTAATATCGAAACGTACCCGATGACCCGCGGATGGTCAGGCACGGCGCCACGCTCCTTTATTCTGCGCAGCAGTCCCGGCACCTTGGTCACCATGCAGCTACCCATGAATCTAGCGCAGTCAATTCTCGCGCGTTTGTTACCGGCCGGCACCCAGGCACGGGCTGCCCGATGAGCCAGTCCCGTTTCTCAGACCAGCGCGAAGCCAGATCTCGCCGTGATCCCACGGCGTCGCGCCGTCGCGCGTTCCTCGCCATTCCCGCGCTCGGCGTGCTGGTCCTGATTCTGCTTTGGACGGTGATCTTCGCGCGCCTGTCGGTCGAGAAAGAGGCCACTTATCGCGAAGCCATGGCCTCTGCCGCGATTCTCTCCGCGGCGCTGGAGCAGCACACGGTCAAGGCGATTCACCAGGTCGACCAGATCACCCGCTTCGTCAAGTTCGAGTTCGAGAAAACGCCGAATCATTTCGATCTCTCCAGCACGGTGGAAAAAGGCGTCGTGCAAAGCGAGACGCTGGTGCAGGTATCGTTGATCGACGAACACGGCACATTGATCGCCAACACGGCCGAACTCAATCCCAAGCACATCGATCTATCCGACCGCGAACACTTCAAGGTTCACGAACACGAGAACGACGACCAGTTGTATATCAGCAAGCCGGTGCTCGGGCGCGTGTCCGGTCACTGGACCTTGCAGATGACGCGGCGTTTGAATCATCCGGACGGCTCGTTCGCGGGCGTCGTGGTGGTCTCGGAAGACCCCAGCTATTTCACGTCCGATTTCTACAACAACGCGGCCATCGGCCGTGAAGGCGTGATCGCGGTGATCTCCGACAACGGCGCCGTGCTCGCGCGCCGCACCGGCACCGCCGACACCGCGAGCGGCGCATTCTCCGCGAGCGGCACGTATCCGACCTCGGAACATGTGTCGGGCACCTATGTCGATTCGATCGACAACGTCACGCGCATCGTGTCGTACCGGCATATCGACGGCTATCCGCTCGGCGTGCTGGTGGGTCTGTCGCAAGCGGAAGAATTCGCCGACTACAATCACACGCGCAATGTCTATCTGCTGATGGCAGGCTTCATCTCGCTTGCCATGCTGAGTTTCTTCGCCGTGGCGACCGGCCTGATCGGCAAGCTGCTCGGCCGCGAGCGCGAGATGACTCATCTGGTCGAATACGATCTGCTCACCGGTTTGCGCAATCGCTACGCGACACTGCAAAGCCTGCGGCACGACGTGGCGCAGTCGGCCAACCTCGGCCACCTCGCGATTCTCTTCATCGACCTCGACAACTTCAAAACCGTCAACGACACGCTCGGCCACAACGCCGGCGACATCGTGCTGCAAATGACCGCCTCACGGCTCGCCGCCGCGGTGGCCGACGGCGGCGCGTTAAGCCGTATCGGCGGCGACGAGTTCGTCGTCGTGATCAAGGGCGAGGACGTCGAGAAGCGCGCCGTCACGCTGGCCGAAGCCGCGGCCGAGGCGTTCGCGAAACCGTTCGAGGTGCGCGGCAGTTCGTTCGTCCTGCACGCGAGCATTGGCATCGCGCTCTACTCGGTCGCCAACGAAAGCGAGATCGACCTGCTGAAAAAGGCCGACCTCGCCATGTACAGCGCGAAAGACGCGGGCAAGAACTGCTATCAGTTCTACTCGCCGCAACTCTCGCATCGCGCCGATCATTTGATGAAGTGGGAACAGCAGTTGCGCGTGGCGCTCGCCGAAGGGCAACTGTTCCTCGCCTATCAGCCGAAGATCGATCTGACGCGCCGCTGCATCACCGGGTTCGAGGCGCTGGTGCGCTGGAATCATCCGCAGCACGGCTTGATTCCCGCTAACGAATTCATTCCGGTCGCGGAATCGACCGGCCTCATCGTGCCGATCGGCGACTTCGTGATCGAGACCGCCTGCCGTCAACTGGCGTTGTGGCAGCAACAGGGTTACGACACGCTCTCGCTCGCCGTGAACATCTCGGCCGTGCAATTCTGGCGCGGCGACCTGTACGAAACCATCTCGCGGGCCATCGAGGAAAGCGGCATTTCCGCGCGCCGCCTCGAACTCGAAATCACCGAAACGGCGATGATGGAATATCCCGAACTCGTCTCGGAGAAGATCTTCGCGTTGAAGCGCCTCGGCGTGCGCATCGCGCTCGACGACTTCGGCACCGGTTATTCGTCGCTGTCCTATCTGAACCGTTTCTCGGTGGACACGCTGAAAGTGGACCGTTCGTTCATCCAGGCAATTCCGGGCGACCGCAGCGTCTGCGTGATGGTCACCGCGATCGTCAATCTGGCGCGCTCGCTCGGGCTCACGGTGGTGGTCGAAGGTACGGAGACCGAAGAGCAGATTGCCTGGCTCGCCGCGCTCGGCCATATCGAGGCGCAGGGCTTCCTGTTCTCGCGTCCGGTGCCGGTGGACGCGATTCCGGCGCTGCTGGAGCGCTTCGGCGTGTGCGGGATGACGGGCACGGGGCGGCGTGTCGCGAACCAGACCGACAGCACCATCAGCGTGTCCAGTACCGACACCTGAACGCAGCGGGCCACGCGGGTCGTCGCGGATGCTCTACCCGCGACGCCGCAAACCGGCTACATTCTCGCTGTACTGGTCACGGCACGATGCGCTGCCGACCGCGTCAAACCACCAAGATAATCTCAAAGGACGGCGCCCGTCTGCCGGGCGCGCGTGGCGCCATGCAGACGATCGCGAGCCAGGATGCTGCCAGACGAGGTGAACGGGAACCGCTATGGACGCTGTTCCGGGTCGTGTTTGGCCTGTCGGCGTTGTCATGGGGCGGCCTCGCCCTCATGGCGCAACTCGAAAACCATTACGTCGAACGCAAAGGACGCCTCTCGCGCGTCGCCTTCTCCGATCTGATCGCGCTTGCCTGGATGGTGCCCGGCCCGGTGGGCTGCAACGTCGCCGTGCAACTGGGGCACGCGCTGCGCGGACGCGCCGGCGCCTGGATCGCGGGCATTGCCAGCGTGCTGCCGTTTTTCATGCTGATGACGCTGTTCGCGATCTTCTACCGCACGCCGTTCGTGCGCGCCGCCGCCTCGCAAACCTTGCTCAATCACTTCAGCGTCGTGCTGGCCACGCTGATCGCGATCACCTGGTACAAGCAGACGCGCGCGCTGGTGCGCGGCAAGCTCGAATGGATCGCGACGGTGCTCGGTTGCGTCGCGCTCTTCTATGCGCACAGTCCGGCGGCTTACGTCGTCATGCTCGGGGCGGCGTTCGGCACCGGCTGGCTGGTTAGCCCGGTTCGCAACGCGCCCGTGGTGGTCTCGATCGCGCGCGGCGACTGGCAGATGCTGAGCGCCCTCAGCCTGTTCCTCGTGTTGTTTGCGCTGCCGCTGCCGCATCGTTATGACCTGGCGCTGTTGTGGCCACGGCTCGCCGGCGCCGGCATGACGTTGTTCGGCGGCGGCTTCTCGGCGTTGCCGGTGCTCAAGACGCTGTTCGTCACGCCGGCGATCGGCGTCTCCGATAACGACTTCACACTGGCCTTCTCGCTGTCGCCGCTGTCGCCCGGGCCGCTGCTGAACGTGGTGCCGTTCTTCGGCTATCTGGTGGATGGCTGGATGGGTGCGCTGATTGCCACGCTGGCGCTATTCGTGCCGTCGGGCTGTCTCGTCGTGCTCGCGCAACGGCATCTGCATCAGTTGAAGGCCAATCCGCGCTTCGAGCATGGCATGCGGATGCTGCGCGCCGTCACGACCGCGTTTCTCGCGGTGGCCGTGCTGCGCATTGCCGGGCATGTACCGTTCAATCCGGTTTATCTGCTGACCGCGCTGTTCTCCGGCATGTGCTTCGCGAAGCTGAAGGTGCCGGTGTATGTGGTGTACGGGACGGTGGCCGTGGTATGCGGGCTGTGGCTCGCCTATGGCGCGCAGATTTAGACGGCCGTGACGCGAAGGATTCAGACGGCGGCCGCGCGCGAAGGCGCCACGCCGGATGGGCGTGCCGCGCGGCGGTGTCGCTGCGCGGCTAGCGGACTTTAGATGTCTCGCCTCAGAAGCCGCGCGAGAGCACCGCGACGCCGATCGTCACCACGCCCAGCACGATATTGATCAGCACCAGACGACGAATCGTACCGACGGCCCGCGCGCCGTCCGGCCATTTTTGCGCCTGCACTGCGCGGCGGATGCGAGGGAACACGGCAAACCGGATGTGCCCGAAGATCAACATCATTACGATGCCGAGGCCCGCCATGGCATGCAGTGGCCAGGTGCCGTGACCGCCGCCGAACTGCATGAGCAGGAAACCGCCGGTGAGGAGAATCACCAGCACGGCCGCGGCGACCCAATTGAAGAAGCGGCCGAACACCGATTCCCACAGCGGCAGGCGCAATTGAGGCGATAGATCGGCAATCGCCGGACGCAGACAGAAATGGGCGAACACCATTCCGCCTACCCACACCGCAACCGCGAGCAGATGTAGAAAGAGTGCGAGTTCGATAGCCTTATTCATGTTGTTTTCCTCTCCCGACGGCGCCACATCGTTGATGACGAGTGATAGTAGCAGCGGCTATTGAATGGCATGCGCCCAGACCCGGCGCTTCGAGCCAGGCCCTCCCCCCGCGGCGGCAATCCCCGTGGGGACTTTCCACGGGGCGGAAAACGCGGGACGGCCCGGCGTTTTCTTGAGAGCCCATTCGACCGCGCGGCTCGCATGCAGTTCCGCTGCACTCGTGGCTTTTACGTCGTGTTGTAGTTGTTATCGCAGCAGGTCCACCGCAACGACCAGGCTGCTCCCCGGTTTCGTACCACGCCGACAAGCGTCTCGCATGCTAGCAGACGCTCGCCGTGTTCCTGCGTCAAGCTTTGTTAAACGGCCAGCACCGGACGCATGCCATCGAGCTTCATCTTGCTCTCAGGCGTGCGCCCCTTGCGCGCCCGTTTGCCGATATGCGGCGCGAGCGCGGCGCCGCTCACCTTTTCCTCGTCCACGCGGCCACCGCGGCGCGTGCCGATCAACACCACACCCGCGTTGTTGATGGAGAGCGCCTGCGCGAGCGTTTCGTTGTCGTCGAGCGCCATCAACGTGACGCCGCGGCCGCCGCCGGAGAGCGTCTTCATTTCGTCGAGGCCGAACACCAGCAGGCGTCCTCCCGAGGAAAGACACGCAATGTGCGTCGCATCCGGCAGCATCGGCATCGGCGCGAGCGGCGCGGCGCCCGCGTCGATCGTCATGAACGACTTGCCGGCCTTCACCCGGCTCACCATGTCGCCGACCCTGGCGACGAAGCCAAAGCCGTTGCTCGACGCGAGCAGCAACGCCTGATCCGCGGACGCGGCGTAGTAATGCATGAGATGGCTGCCCGACTCCAGCTCGATCAGCGACGTGACCGGCACGCCGTCGCCGCGGCCGCCCGGCAGCATTGCCACCGCCACCGAATAGACGCGACCGTTGCTGCCCCACGCGACCAGCGTGTCCGGCGTGCGGCACTGGAAGGCCGCGTAGAGGCCGTCACCGGCCTTGAACGTGAAGCCCGCCGCGTCGAGCCCGTGGCCCTTCAGCGCGCGCACCCAGCCCTTCTGCGACACCACGACCGTGACCGGTTCGTCGACCACGCGCGCTTCGAACGTCGCGCGCTTTTCCTGCTGGATCAGCGTGCGGCGCTCGTCGCCGTACTGCTTGGCATCGCCCTCGATTTCCTTGATGAGCAGGCGCTTCATTGCCGATTCGCTGCCGAGCAGTTCTTCGAGTTTGGCCTTTTCGTCGCGCAGTTCGGCGAGTTCCTTCTCGATCTTGATCTTCTCGAGCCGCGCCAGTTGACGCAGCCGGATTTCCAGAATGTCTTCGGCCTGACGGTCGGACAAACCGAACGCGGCCATCAGCGCGACCTTCGGTTCGTCCGATTCGCGAATGATGCGGATGACTTCGTCGATATTCAAGAAGACGATCATCCGGCCTTCGAGAATATGAATCCGGTCGTCGACCTTGGACAGACGATGCCGCGTGCGGCGCGTCACCGTGGCGAAACGGAACGCGATCCACTCGTGCAGGATTTCGCTCAACCCCTTCTGACGCGGCCGGCCATCGCCGCCGACCATCACCAGATTCAACGAAGCGTTCGATTCGAGGCTCGTGTGCGCGAGCAACGTATTGACGAAATCGGTCTGGTCGATGCGGCTCGACTTCGGCTCGAACACGAGACGCACCGGCGCGTCCTTGCCGGACTCGTCGCGCACCGCGTCGAGCAGCGCCAGCATGGTCTGCTTGGTCTGCAACTGTTCCGGCGTGAGCGCCTTCTTGCCGAGCTTGATCTTCGGATTGGTCTGCTCCTCGATTTCCTCGAGCACCTTCTGCGCGGCCGTGTTCGGCGGCAGTTCGGTGATGACCAGTTGCCACTGGCCGCGCGCGAGTTCCTCGATCTTCCAGCGCGCGCGCACCTTCAGGCTGCCGCGGCCGGATTCGTAGGCGGCGGAGATTTCCGCTTCGCTCGAGATGATCTGGCCGCCGCCCGGAAAGTCCGGACCGGGGATGTACTGCATCAACTCGGCGTGCTGGAGCTTCGGATTGCGGATCATCGCAACCGCTGCCGCCGCCACTTCGCGCAGATTGTGCGACGGAATTTCCGTTGCCAGCCCCACCGCGATGCCGGACGCGCCGTTCAGCAGCACGAACGGCAAGCGCGCGGGCAAGAGCCTCGGCTCGTCGAACTCGCCGTCGTAGTTCTTCATGAAATCGACCGTGCCCTGGTTGATTTCATCGAGCAGCAGTTTCGCGATCGGCGTGAGGCGCGCTTCCGTGTACCGCATGGCCGCCGCGCCGTCGCCGTCGCGCGAACCGAAATTGCCCTGACCGTCGATCAGCGGATAGCGCATCGAGAAGTCTTGCGCGAGACGCACCAACGCGTCGTACGCCGACTGGTCGCCGTGCGGGTGATATTTACCGAGCACGTCGCCGACCACGCGCGCCGACTTGACCGGCTTCGCGTTATCGGAGAGGCCCATGTCGTTCATCGCGAACAGGATGCGGCGCTGAACCGGCTTCTGGCCGTCGCACACATCCGGCAGCGCGCGACCCTTGACCACGCTCACCGCATAGTCGAGGTACGCGCGTTCCGCGTAATTGCCGAGCGTGAGAAAGTCGCCTTCCGGGGGCGGCGGCTCGGTGAAAAGGTCGAGAGTGTTATCGTCGTCCATCTAGATTCCGTATCCGTGTTTGGCGTGAAGTTGCCGTGCGTTTCCTATACCGATGCGCGCTTGATTCGCTATGCGCGCGCTCAGATATCCGCTTCCACTTCGTTGCCCTTTTCTTCCAGCCAGCTGCGCCGCGACGCCGCTTCGCCCTTGCCCATCAGCATCGTCATGCGCGCGACCGTGGCGTCGTAGTCGAGTTCGCCGAGCGCCACGGGCGTCAGGCGCCGCGTGTCGGGGTTCATGGTGGTATCCCACAACTGCTCCGCGCTCATTTCGCCGAGCCCCTTGAAGCGGCTGATGGACCACTGCGTGTCGCGCACGCCGTCCTTGCGCAGCTTGTCGAGAATCGCTTCGAGCTCGCCTTCGTCGAGCGCATACAGCTTCTGCGCGGGCTTCTTGCCGCGCGCGGGCGCGTCGACCCGGAACAGCGGCGGCCGCGCCACGCACACGTGGCCACGTTCGATCAGCTGCGGGAAATGCTTGAAGAACAGCGTGAGCAGCAGCACCTGAATGTGCGAACCGTCGACGTCGGCGTCCGACAGAATGCAGATCTTGCCGTAGCGCAGATTCGACAGATCGACCTTGTCGTCAGGGCTATGCGGATCGACGCCGATCGCCACCGAAATGTCGTGCACTTCGTTGTTGGCGAACAGCCGGTCACGCTCGGTTTCCCACGTGTTCAGCACCTTGCCGCGCAGCGGCAGGATGGCCTGATATTCCTTGTCGCGGCCCATCTTCGCCGAGCCGCCCGCCGAGTCGCCCTCGACGAGAAACAGTTCGTTGCGGCCGATTTCCGTCGATTCGCAATCGGTCAGCTTGCCCGGCAGCACGGCGACGCCCGAGCTCTTGCGCTTCTCGACTTTCTGGCCGGCACGCGTGCGCGCCTGCGCCTGCTTGATGACGAGGTCCGCGAGTTTCTTGCCGTGCTCCACATGCTGATTCAGCCACAACTCCAGCGCCGGGCGCGCGAACGACGACACCAGCTTGACCGCGTCGCGGCTATTCAGGCGTTCCTTGATCTGCCCTTGGAATTGCGGATCGAGCACCTTCGCCGACAGCACGAACGACACGCGCGCGAATACGTCTTCGGCAAGCAGCTTGACGCCCTTGGGCTGCAGGTTGTGCAACTCGACAAAGCTTTTCACTGCCTGATAAAGACCGTCGCGCAGGCCGGATTCGTGCGTGCCGCCCGCGGGCGTCGGAATCAGGTTCACGTACGACTCGCGCATGAGCGGCCCCTCTTCGCTCCACGCGACGACCCACGAAGCGCCCTCGCCTTCTGCAAAGGTCTCTTCGCTCGCGCGCGAGTTCTCGACATAACGCTCGCCCTCGAACAGCGGAATCAGCAGATCGCTGCCGTTCATGCCTTCGAGCAGGTAGCCGCGCAGGCCGTCTTCGTACTTCCAGCTTTGCTGTTCGCCGGTTTTCTCGTTGATCAGCGTGACTTCCACGCCCGGCAACAGCACCGCTTTCGAGCGCAGCAGACGTTGCAATTCGCCGAGCGGCAGGTTCGGCGAATCGAAGTATTTCGGATTGGCCCACGCGGTGACGCGCGTGCCGGATTTCTTGTCGCCCTTCGCGGCGGGGCGCACTTCCAGCTCCTTGGCGACGTCGCCATTGGCGAAACTCAGTTCGGCGATCTTGCCCTCGCGCCACACGGTGACGTCAAGGCGCGTGGACAGCGCGTTGGTGACCGACACGCCGACGCCGTGCAGGCCGCCCGAGAACGTGTACGCGCCGCCGGCGGCCTTGTCGAATTTGCCGCCCGCGTGCAGGCGCGTAAAAACGATTTCGACGACCGGCACGCCTTCTTCCGGATGCAGGCCGAAGGGAATGCCGCGGCCGTCGTCTTCGACCGAGACCGAATGGTCGGCGTGCAGCGTGACCGTGATTTGCCGGCCGTGGCCGCCGAGCGCCTCGTCCGACGCGTTGTCGATGACTTCCTGGATGATGTGCAGCGGATTCTCGGTGCGGGTGTACATGCCAGGCCGTTGCTTGACCGGCTCCAGACCCTTCAACACCTTGATCGACGCTTCGCTATACGCGGCGTTTGGCTTTTTCGTAGACATGGTTGACTCGGATGCGTCGGTTCATCGTTGTCCACAGGAGCTGTGGACAGGTCCGTGGACAATGCGTTGAGTTTTCAAAAAAAGCGAAACGAAACAATGAGGTTAGGTGGGGTGCCCGTGGTGCGGGCAAGCTGTTTTGTCGCATGGCTTCCCAATGGCGCGCTCGACGGCGTCTCGAAGCCGGCCCCGCGTGAAGCCGGGGCGGGCAACGTCGACGCCGGTGCGAACGCCGGGGAAGCCTGTTCGCGGGGTATTTTACTGATTTCGATCCGCGCGGCAATTCACGGCACGCGAGACTGGCCGTCCGGATAAGGAGCGGCGGCCCGGCGCTCAACTCCGTTTCGCCCCCAACGTCTCACTTGCGCCGGTTTTCCAGCTCGTCCCAGCGCTCGAGCGCGATCAGCAGCTCTTCGTCGATCGCCGCGTAGCGTTCGGTCAGACGCGTGCCTTCCTGCGCGTCTTTGGCGAACACGGACCCGTCTTCGAGTTGCGCGCCGATCGCTTTCTGCTCCGCTTCGAGCGCGGCGATCTTCTCCGGCAGCGCCTCCAGTTCGCGCTGCTCCTTGAACGACAGCTTCGCGGCGCGCTGCGTATTGCGGCCCGCGGAACTGTCTTTGGCGGGCGCCGTGTCTTTGCCGGCTTCCTTGCCGGCTTCTTTCTGCGCGTCCAGCGCCATCTGCTGCGAGCGGTCGCGCTGGATCTGCCAGTCGGTAAAGCCGCCGACGTACTCGCGCCACTTGCCGCCCCCTTCCGACGCGATCACCGAGGTCGCGACGTTGTCCAGAAACGCGCGATCGTGGCTGACCAGCAGCACCGTGCCGTCGTATTCCGTGAGCAGTTCTTCGAGCAGTTCGAGCGTGGGAATATCGAGGTCGTTGGTCGGTTCGTCGAGCACCAGCACGTTGGCCGGCCGCGCGAACAGGCGCGCGAGCAGCAGACGGTTACGCTCGCCGCCCGAGAGCGACTTGACCGGCGACCGCGCGCGTTCCGGCGCGAATAGAAAGTCGCCCAGATAGCTCATGACATGCTTCTTCTGACCGTTGACTTCGACCCACTCGCTGCCCGGGCTGATGGTGTCGGCAAGGCTCTTTTCCAGATCGAGCTGCGCGCGCATCTGGTCGAAATACGCGACCTGCAGATTCGTACCGATGCGCACCGTGCCTTCGTCCGGCGCCAGTTCCCCGAGGATCAACTTGAGCAGCGTGGTCTTGCCCGCGCCGTTCGGACCGACAAAGCCGATCTTGTCGCCGCGCATGACGGTGGCCGTGAAGTTGTCGACCACCGTGCGCGAACCGTAGCGCTTGGTCACGTCGGTCAATTCCGCGACGATCTTGCCGGACTTTTCACCTTGCCCGACGTCGAGCTTGACGTTGCCCTGCACGTTGCGGCGTTCCGCGCGCTGATTGCGCATTTCCACGAGCCGCGCGATCCGGCCGACGCTGCGGGTGCGGCGCGCCTCGACGCCCTTGCGGATCCATACCTCTTCCTGCGCGAGCAGCTTGTCGAACTTGGCCGCTTCCACCTGCTCGACTTCGAGCTGCTGCGCCTTCCGGGTCTGGTAAGCGCTGAAATTGCCAGGATAGGACAGCAAACGCCCGCGATCCAGTTCGACGATGCGCGTGGCGACCCGGTCGAGAAAAGCGCGGTCGTGGGTAATGAAGAGCAGGCCTGCGCGCAACGAGACCAGCAGATCTTCGAGCCAGCGGATGCCGTCGAAATCGAGGTGGTTGGTCGGCTCGTCGAGCAGCAGCACGTCGGGCTGCACAACCAGCGCGCGCGCCAGCGCGACGCGCTTTTGCATGCCGCCCGACAGCGAACCCACCCGCGCCTCGCCGTTCAGGCCGATCTGCTGCAGCGTGGTCGAAACCCGCGTGCTCCAGTTCCAGGCGTCCGAATGGTCCAGCGACGACTGCAGCGTGTTCATGCGCGCCATGAGCGCGTCGTGCTCCGCGCCTTCCGGCTCGTCGGCGAGCTGGTTGGCGACCGCGTCGTATTCGTCCAGCAGCGCGCGGGCGTGCGTGAGGCCGGCGGCGACCGCGTCGAACACCGTGTCGTCCGTGTCGAACTCCGGCTCCTGCGGCACGTAAACCGTGGTCAGGTTCTGCTGGCGCGTGACGAGGCCGTCGTCAGGCTTGGTCAGATCGGCGACGATCTTCAGCAGCGACGACTTGCCCGCGCCGTTGCGGCCGATCAGCCCGACGCGTTCGCCCGCTTCGAGAGAGAAATCCGCGTGATCGAGCAACGCGACGTGACCGAAGGCCAGTTGGGCTCCGGTAATGGTGTAAAGCGACATGGAGAATTGGAGAAGACAGCGATGAGTCGGAACTGCCCATTGTACCGGGCGCGCGGGCGGCTGCCTGTGTGCCGGAAGAGATAGGCCGAATGGCCGGCTTGCCGGAAGCGGACAAAGCCGGTGCGTATGGCGAAGAAGCCGGCCGGCGCGCTATGGCGCGCGCCCGGCCGTCTCGTGCGGCGGCTTACTTCACGTGCACCGTGATGGTCTTGCTCATTGGCGGACCGTACGAACGATGCGCGCCGTCGCCGAATTGCAGCGTCAGCGTGTGGTCGCCCGGCGGCAGCGTCAGATCGGTTTCGGTCTGGCCCTTGCCGAAGTGCAGCGACTTGTCGTTCGCGGGGACGACCTCGCCCTTGGGCAACGGCTTGCCGTCCACCAGCAGATGATGGTGGCCCGTGCCTTCCGTCATCGTGCCGGCCGGCGCGATCTTCATGCCGTCGACACCGAACACCACGTGCACGGGATTGCTGACGGTCGCGCCGTCCGCCGGCTGGACGAACGACACGCTGGCGGCCTGCGCCGCGCCCGAGGCGGCGAGTAACCCGGCCAATACCGCACCAGCCAACCATGTGTTTTTGAGCATCGTTTTTTCTCCTTGTTGGGAAACGAGAGTCACGCGCGGGCCATGTCGGCGACGCCGGCGCGCTCAGTGGCATGAGGCCGATCGTCGCAATTCATGCCGGGCGCCCCGGCGCGCCGGTCTAAAAGACTGGCTGCGGATCAGAGCATACACGCAGTGTGCGACGCGGTTCGTCGAGCGGGTTCCGGGTTGTCCCCGGCGCGTGCGGGCGCTTTGCGGCGCCGCCGCATCGGTAGTTTTCTGCCGGATTGACAAATTCCGGTACTATTGCGGGTCGCCGCCGTGCCCAAAAAAGGGGCAGACTGGGCGGATCTTTGCATTGAACTGGAAAAGAGTGCGTCGTGAGCGAAGTAATTGAAGTGACTGAATATAAGAGCTGGGTCTGCCTGATTTGCGGCTGGATCTACAACGAGGAAGAAGGCCTGCCCGAGGAAGGCATCGCGCCTGGCACGCGCTTCGCCGCGATTCCCGACGACTGGCGCTGCCCGCTGTGCGACGTGGGCAAGGCCGAGTTCGCGGTGGTGGAATTCTGAGGCGAGTCGATCGGGTTGCCGCAGCGCTGCGTTAATCATGCGCTAGCCGGCGGTACGCGCGGCCCAGCGGGTGATGCCTGCTGGGCCTTTTGTTTGGTGGGACGGCGCCGCAGCGCGATTGCGGCTCTCCTCGCGTCCGGGCGTGTTTGATATACTCTGCGCTCGCTGGCGAATCTGGTCTCGCCCGAAACCCGCGGACCTTGTCCGGTCGAGGGATTGCGGCGATCATTCCAGTTTGGTCCTCTCCCTGTAGTTCAATGGATAGAACAAGTGCCTCCTAAGCGCTAGATACAGGTTCGATTCCTGTCAGGGGGACCAACTAGCTTCCCAGCAACACCCAAGTTCGCCTAGAAAAGCCCCACATGCCTTGCGCTGCGGGGCTTTTTGCTGCCATCATTGCCCACGCTTGCCCAATACAACCCAGATTAGTTGGGGGCATCAGTGGGGACATCCCCTTATGCCCCAAAAATCGATGCCCCCACGCCATGCCCAAGCAAATAGCTCCGCTCACAGAGATGCAAGTTCGCAAGGCCAAGCCGACGGACAAATCCTATCGGCTCGCTGACGGCAAAGGCCTGTACCTTGAAGTGATGCCCAACGGCTCACGCTACTGGCGGATGAAATACCGGTTCGACGGCAAGGAGAAGCGCGCCGCCTTCGGCGTCTATCCCGAAGTGTCACTCGCCGCCGCGCGCCAAGCCTGTCTTGCCGCCAGGAAGCAGCTCTCCGAAGGCATCGATCCATCGGCACAGAAGCAAGAAATCAAGCGTGTCCGCGCGCTGGAAGCCGCATCGTCGTTTGAAAAGGTCGCTCGCGAGTGGTTCGAGTCGCAAAAAGCCGGCTGGACCGAGGTCTACGCCGGCAAAGTGATCAATTCGTTGGAAGTCGATGCCTTCCCAAAGATCGGAGCCAAGCCGATCGGAGACATCGAAGCGCCGCATATGCTGGAAATCGTGCGAGCGATCGAGGCCCGCGGCGTACGCGAGACGGCCAAGCGGGTACTCCAGCGATCCCGCGCTGTTTTCCAGTACGGCATCATGACAGGCCGATGCTCGCGCAACCCGGCTGCGGACATCGACGCCGAGACCGTGCTGAAGAAAGGCGCCGGCGTCAAACACATGGCCCGAGTGAAGCCGGTGGAAATCCCGCAACTCATGAAGGACATCGCCGCCTACTCTGGCGATCGCGTGACGCAACTCGCGCTTCTGTTTATGGCCCTGACGTTCGTGCGCACGACTGAAATGATCAACGCCGAGTGGACGGAAATCGACGAGAAGGCTCGGGAATGGCGAATTCCAGCGGAACGCATGAAGATGCGCGATCCGCACATCGTGCCGCTGTCGCGCCAGGCGCTAGAAGTGATTGACGAACTGAAGAAGTTGAACGGCGCTGAGCGGCACCTCTTCTACAGTGTGCAAGGCCGGAAGCCGATCTCGAATAACACAATGCTCTTCGCCCTATATCGCATGGGCTATAAATCGCGCATGACCGGCCACGGTTTTCGCGGGCTTGCCGCTACGGTATTGCGCGAGCTGGGCTACAGCCGCGATGTTGTCGATCGCCAGTTAGCACACGCCGAGCGGAATCAGGTGACGGCCGCCTACGTTCATGCCGAGTATCTGCCGGAGCGTCGAAGGATGATGCAGCAATGGGCGGATTATCTCTCCGACCAGGCACGGTCATGAAAACAGTGTTCCTGCTTCTCACCTAGTACGATGCAACGGCGGTTGTCCCTATCGCCCGGCGAGAGATCCCGGGCAATTTGGGCGCCCTATGACGACGAGCCCATCGCGCCATTCATCCTTTAATGCGATGAACTCAGCGTATTTTGCACAGAGTTAGAAGTGCTCCGGTAGGCGGCCATTCGATAATGGGTATGCTGATCGCTGTCAGTTGACATCGCGATCCCTGGCGTCGCTCTGACTCTTCTCGAATAGAGGATGGGATGTTAGTTGCACTATAAGCCGTCGGCCGCGCGCACCCGATGGGGGGTTGCGCCCGTCCATCGGAAGCGTAATCATTGGCCGTGGAACCGCGACGCGACATATCAATCATTCATTGCACAAGACAATGGGCAAACAGGAAGACGATCTCCCCCTTGCAGAACGACGGGCGCTCGCCATCAAGCTCCTTTTGAATGGTGTGGGGGTTTGCGAGGTCTCAAGAGAAGCTCAACTGAGCCGTCCGACCGTGAGCAAATACAAGAACTTGGTCGAGAGAGGCGGCCCTGAGGCCCTGGCTCCTCTTCCCATCCACGGGCCGGGCCCGCGATTGGATGACGCATCGCAGAGTTGGCTGGTCAGCGCAATCAAACATTCACCCAGTCTTCACGGCTATCCGGGGCCGACCTGGACCACCAGCCAGCTAAGAGAGGTAATCTTTCGGCGCCTTGGCATTCGGTTTTCAGCGTCGCACGTTGGTTACCTCGTGCGGAGTTACGGCCTCGCCTACCGGCTCGGCTACTCATCGTCAAGTAAGGCATCTCCCGGCACTGCCAAGAAATCTCCGGCCGGCATCTATGCTGCTCGCCGAACGCGCGCTGCGAAGATGCTGCTGCATGGAAGCAGTGTCGAGCACGTGGCCAAAACGCTCGGCATCGGCGTGCCCACGGTTCGAAAATACAGATCCATGGTGAACGCCGGTGGGGTTGACGCTGTAGACGAGCTCAAGCCATCCGGGAAGCAGGCGGCACTTTCCGCCGGCGATCTTGACTGGTTACGTGACAAACTGGAAGACAAACCTACCGCGCACGGTTACGAAACCGAACTGTGGAGGACCGGGGATGTTAAGAGGCTGATCATGGAAAAGTTCGGCATTTACCACTCCGACGGCTATATAAGGACCATCGTCGGAAAGCTTGGGCTGGAGCATAGGATACGTCCGCCAAAGCCGCGCACGGAGAAGAAGCGGCTGACGATAAATGACGAAGTGCTGGCATGGGTCGCAGCCACACTGAAAGAGTCGCCGCGAGCACACGGCATAGACGCTGATCACTGGACGAACGCGCGTTTGCGCATCGCGATCCGTCAGCGGGTTGGCGTCGACTACACTCGTGGATATATCCTAAAAATTGCCATGCGTGCGGGGGTGGCGGATCTGCTTACAGCACGCCGTAGCTGATCAAGTGGTTCTAGTATTGATCTGTATTAGCCTGGACTGCACCTGACAGGTAGCCGGAGACTCAAACCCCGCAATTCCTTATAATCAGGCGCTCAGATCAGTAATGACGCCATAAAGCTGGCGGGCAATATGAAAACAAAGAAACTGGAAGGCACCTTGCTCGACTACTGGGTATCGCGTGCGCTGCAAACGCCCATCGATCGCAGCAAGCGTTTCGATCCAGTAAGCGCCGGAGCCCAGACACATTACGACCCACGAGACTATCCGGTCGGCAGCGGCCCGGGCGTCGTGCCGCCTTACTCAACCGATTGGGGCGCGGCCGGTGCTGTCATAGACCGCATGAGCGCAGGTCGCAATGGGATACGCCTTATCGGTTCGCTCGACGACGGATTCCAGGCAGATCACGCGTCAGGCGCGACACCGCTCGTCGCGCTGATGCGTTCGTTCGTCGTCAATGTGTTTGGAGTCGACGTTCCGGGCTAGGCCGACGCGGGAACCGCAGCCGCATAGCCGGTTTCTCGATCACGAACCATGATGCCAGCGTGAACGCGAGCGAGACGGCGAAGGTCGATGCGACCATCGCCAGTTTCGGGTGCGAGAAGCCGCCAAAGAAGCCCGCGATTGGATCGTGACCTGCATAGAGCATCACGTGAATCACAGGGTAATGCCACAGATAGAAGCCGTACGAGACGCGACCGAGCCCTGCAAGCGGCGACACGTCGAGCCCTCGAACCAACAGCGACGACTGAGCCGTCACCACTCGAGCGATCACCAGCGCGGCGGCAATCGCCGTGACGGCGTAGCCATGCGGATTCACTGCGAACCCGACCACGTGCGGATTGAACAACGCCAAACACAAGTACCCCGCGCCGACCGGCCACAGATAGCCCAACTGCCGCACGCGCTCATGGCTCAGAAGCGCGAGCAACGCGCCATAGATAAGACCGTCGGTGTGGGTATCGAAACCCGAATAGATCCGCGCGAGCGAAACATGGTCAACGGAAAACAACCAGTAGCGCCATCCGCAGATCGCCAGCGCGATCGCCACGAGCCCAATGAGCGCGCGGCGCCGGTCAAGTGTCATCAGCCCCAACAGAATAAGCGGCCATAGCAGATAAAACTGCTCTTCGATCGCCAGCGACCAGGTGTGCCCGGTCAGAACGGCGTCGTACCCGCCGAAGGCGCGAACCCAGTTCATTACGTAGAGAAGCGCCGGCAATACTTCCAGAGGCCCGCTCAGGCGAGGCTCGAACATCGAACAGTAAATCGCTACCGCAGCCAGCACGCCGAACAAGGCGGGATAGAGGCGCCGCGCCCGTCGACCGTAGAAGGCGGCCAGGCTAATGCGACGTGCGCGCGCATACTCAGCCGCCAGCAGACGTGTAATCAGGAAGCCGCTGAGGACGAAAAAGACATCGACGCCGATGAAGCCACCATCGACGCCCGCAAGACCGGTATGAGACAGAAAGACCGCCAGAACAGAGAGTGCGCGGAGGCCGTCGAGACCGGCAATGCGTCCGGCATTTTGGTGTGTCATCGCCCGATTGCCGGGCGTTATCCGGCCAGTATTACGAATTCTTTCGATTGTAACATTAGTAAGGATTATGATTCTTGGGCGAACCTTCAACCGCCAGCAACCTCTGACCGACCCTGCCTCCGGTACGCCAAACGATATACGCTGTACATTCGTACATCAGCGCGACTTTGCTAGCCAAGCAGCGACGCTTGAGCATCGTCGTCCAGCTTTGGCGCAGGATTTTTCGCGGCCTTCGGCGCGGCTTCGGCAAACATCTCTTCGGCCGGCAATAGATTGACGAACGACCGTGCCCCATCGGTGCTGCGCGCGCCGAGCCAGTCGTCGCACTCTTCCGGTCGTAGGATCACGAGCGATCGCTTCTCGTCGCCGGGCCGGAGAAACCGCTTCATGAGCGGATGCCCGTCAGCGTTGACCGGCAGCATAGTGAACGAGAGAGAAGCGCCGTCCGGATCCTCCCACGCGCGCCAGAGTCCCGCGATGGCGAAAGGCCGGCCGCCCAACGCACCGCCTTTCCCGTCTCGTAGCTCGGCTCGTAAAAGCTTGCGCATGGAATCAGACAGAGCCGCAGCTTCTTCCTGGCGCCGCTGTAGCCGCGCTCCTCTCCTACTGACTCGGCGCGGGCATTCATCGTCGAAAGAGCGGATGCGGATGCTCGAAGAGTGGCGAAAAAATGGCCGAAGGCGATGAGCCAGGACGGGAACGGGGAGAATTAATAAACAAAAATGTTGAGAAAGTTCTTGTGTGTTTAAACATTAGTGTTTAATATAAACACTTGTTCAACAACACGGAGGGATGGTGAAACAGGAAGAGTTTAAGCGGTGGTTGGAAGAGCAAGGCGTGGTAGTAGAGAACGGCAAGAAGCACTGGAAGGCCTACTACAACGGAAAGCAGACCACCGTACCGAGGCACCCCGGCAAGGAACTGAAGGATGGAACCAGGCGGGCGATTCTCAAACAACTTGGACTGAAGTAAGGGGTAGCCCCGAAAGGGGCTTTCCCGCACCGTTTCTCATACGCAATGGAGTGCGATATGTTGTCTTATCCGGCTGTATTTGAGCCTGACAGCGGCGGGTTCGTCGTTACGTTCCGGGATATTCCGGAGGCAATCACTCAGGGCGATTCCCTCGAAGAGGCTCGCTCTATGGCTGCTGATGCATTGCTCACGGCGATGGACTTTTATTTTGAGGACAAGCGCCCAGTTCCTGCGCCGTCGAAAGCGAAGAAGGGAGAGGAGTTGGTCGCGCTGCCCGCCAGCGCGTCAGCGAAGATCCTGCTGCTCAACGAGATGCTGGCGCAGAAGGTCACGCCGTCGGAGCTTGCCCGACGGCTGGATACGCGTCCTCAGGATGTGAATCGCATCGTCAACCTCGAACACACTACGAAGATTGACACGATTGCCGAGGCGCTGGCAGCACTCGGAAAGCGCCTAGAGATCACTGTTATTTAATGTGCGCCATTGGGCGCGACTCGGAATATCGGCAGTGCCAGCAACGCCACTGCCGGTAACGCTCGAACATCTCTTACGTGGTCGCGGGCCCGTTGCCCCAATGCGACCAGCCGAACGCGCGAACGCCCCAATACATCAAGGCTGCCCGCCACGCGGGCACGCCGCTCACCAGCGACGCCTCGCGCAAGACCGCATCCGCAACATCGCGCGGCACCGCATGCTCCAAGTACAGCCAGTCATGGACGGCCGATGCCTCATGAGCGCTGTCGGCCGTCAGCAGGAACGCGACCGGCGTCCGTGGCACCGAGGCGAAGTCCGTCTCGAAACCGGCCGGCACCGTGAACGTCAGCTTTGCCACATCCGACTTATAGACGAGCGGCGCAGCCAGACGCCACGTCCCTCGCCCGCCGTTCGTCGAGTCGCTTACCAGCTCGACCTGCAGTTCTGTCAGGAATGCGCTCACGATGCGACTGCTCCACTTGCCGGATCGGGCGCGATCGCCGCCGGCACGGCCGAGTAGTTCGCAAGCGCGGACGATACAGCAAGCTGCGCGGCCGTGAGCGCGATCTCGGCAGCATCCTTGGTCTTCTGATCCCATCCCGACGCGTCGATCACCTTGATGAGCGCAGGAACGCCGTCATTGATCAACGCGCCGATATTGGCCGTCGAGATCGGCGGGATGGACGCGCTCGAGCTGGCACTCTCCAGCGTCGCACAAGCCGCATTGACCTTGTCCGAGGCCGTAGCCAGGTAGCCTTGTGCATCGACGGACAGTTGCGACTTCATGGCCGACATCGACGCGAGGAAAGGAACGCTGACGGTGCAGACCTTCTGCGCCTTCACCTGCAGCGTGGCGACGAGTTGAGCAGGCGTCTGGGGCGCGGCGCTCGGCGCCGCACAACCAGCGAAAGCGACGGACAGGACAAGGCCTGCCGCAAGCAGCATGAGCTTCTTCATGGATTTTCCTTCGGATAGTGCCGCGATCGCGGCAAGACGGTTACTGCGCGGAAGTGGCGGACTGCTTCGCGGCGACGCGCGCGGCAATGTAGTTGAGCGCGGCGTGCGCGCCGGAAGCCAGCACGCCGGCTACGAGCGCTGAGACACTTGCCGGCACCGGCACGTGAAACGCCAAAGCAAGCGCCCACTCGACTGCGGGCATGAGGGTGGCGGTCGAGATAGCGACGCCGCCGGTGACGACTGCTGAGTTTTGAGCCATGGATGCTCCTACACTGCGTGGTGGATGACTTCGGCAGCCGAGAACTGATAGCCCTCCTTGCCGTACTTTTGTGCGATCCAGATCGGAAACGGAAGCGCATGCATGCCTTCGTCTTTCCCGATGTGATGCGCCTTGCAAAGCAACATGCCGTTGACGGTCATGTCGTCGACGAACTGGGTCCAGTCGGTGAAGTGGTCCCAGTCGAATGCCTTGATCGCTTCACCCCACACGCCGGCCTGCGCGTCGAACTTGAAGCGCTCCCAGTCGATCATTTCGGCGAACGAGCGCTCGATCGGGTGGTGATGCGCCTCGAGCGGATGACCGCTCTCCTCAGCCGTCGCGTTGCAGATGAAGCAGCGACCACCGTCGCGCGCGATCAATTCTTTGCGCGTCCGCTCGAACAACGACGTCGTCTTGCGCGGCTCGTGGCCAGGAATGTTGACGTCGACGGTCAACGTCTCTTTCTCTTCGTGGATTTTGGTAACGTCGGTCATATCCGTAAACGAAAGCGACCCGCCGAAGCGGGCCCGAAAGTGAGTGGGTGCAGAAGTCAGATGATGCCGAGGGCCTTCTTCGCCGCGCCATACAGCGCCAGCCGTTCTGAATAGCCGTTCGGCGTTGCCTTCGACGTCGCACTGCCGAGGTTCACCGTGCGCGACACGCCGAGAAAATTGCCCGCATCCGCGAGCGCATTCAGCTTGCGGTTGGACCAGTACCAGGCGGCAGACAGCGCGGCGTTCGCGGGTTGCTCGAGCAGTTCCGGGTGATGGATCAGATCGAGATCGAGGCCGAGCGCCGCAAGCATGTAATTCCGACGCCCCGTGATCTGCACCAAGCCGCGGCCGCAGAATCGGAGGCCGTCGCCAGGCTGCGTGTTGCCCAGCTCGCTCGCCTTCTTCGACGGCGGCTCGTACGCGGTCTGCGCAAGCGTCGGCCCCCATATCTCTTTCGTGAAGACCAGTCGCGCTGACTCGACGCCGACGGTCGCGAGGAACGCGGCGACGCTCAGCGGCGTGGCAATCGCGTATTTGTCGCATGCTGCCTGAAGCGGCTGCACCCACTGCGATGCGCGCATGGCGGTCGAGCCGCACCCTGCGGCGACGATGGGAGCAGTCAGATTCATTTGTCCGCCTTTGTGTCAATGCGCCGATTGATCTCGGCAAAGCCTTCGCGCGTCTCTTTCGAGTTCTGATTGACAGCCTCGATGAGTCGCTCGATTGAGCGCTCGAGGCTGCCGACTGCCTTGGTCAATTCGGTCTGCGTGACGTAGTGCTCAGCGACGTAAAGCTTGTGAGCTGCGAGGGCATCCCCCACCGATTTGATTGCTTCGCCGTGCTCTTGCATGGTCCGGTCTCGCTGCCCTTCCGACCTTTGCCAAAGCCACCCGAAGACACCACTGACGACAGCAAAACCAGCACAGCCAACTTCAACGACGGCGGTGTAATCCATTCAAGCCCCGGAAATGAAAAAAGCCGCCCAGAGGCGGCTGTTGGTCGAATCGTTGTTTTGCTGCTTGACGATTTTCGGACGTGATCGTCTAAGAAGCTGTTGCGAAATTAAGTTCTGGGGCTGTTAACTTTTCTGGCTTGGTGTTAACTTTCTGTCTTGTTTTGCCTGACAGGAAGCGATGTCTAAAGAACTCATAGACGACGAACTGTGGTCAC
>Ga0255336_100386_pt1 | contig 77054 bp, 78 predicted proteins | sample MeOH1_35cm_T3_17_FD_189102 | JGI IMG/M metagenome (GOLD analysis project Ga0255336, IMG submission 189102) | Sandy soil microbial communities from University of British Columbia, Vancouver, Canada - MeOH1_35cm_T3_179 | ecosystem: Engineered > Artificial ecosystem > Sand microcosm > Unclassified ... | reverse complement strand
CGCGATGAGCGCGGCGATCGGCAAGGCGGGGCGCTTGCCGATTACCGACGTATGCAGGTTGACTAGGACCGCGCGCATGCCGGGCAGGCTGACATGGAAGCGCGCTTCATAAGCCGCGAGAAATCCCTCTTCGAGCTCGGCGAGGCCGGGCGTGCTCGATACAAGATCCACGCTCAGCACATGCGTCTGGCCGTCGAACTGCATGTCGGCCTTGTGCAAGATTGTGAGTGTTGGCGCAATGTCGGCGTCGCTTTCGAGCAGCCGGCGGCCGGCGTCAATCTGCTCCGCAAAAATGCCGGCAACGTCCTCGGCGCTCAGGGTCGCGAGTGAGCGGTTGACCGAGCGCACGAAGTCATGGCGCAGGTCCGCGATCAGGCAGCCAAGCGCGTTGGTCAGGCCCGGGCGCGGCGGAATCAGCACGCAAGGCAGCGACAATTCACGTGCAAGTGCATTGGCGTGCAGGGGCCCGGCTCCCCCAAACGCGATGAGACAGAACTCGCGGGGATCCTGGCCGCGCGACAGGGTGACGAGGCGGATTGCGCCGGCCATGCGGTCGTTGGCGATCCGCACCACGGCTTCCGCTGCCTGCTCGACGCTGATGCCCAGCGGATCGGCGATCTGCTCGCGAAAGCTCTGGCGCAGGGTATCGATGGAAATGGCGTCGTTCACCGCAAGCAGCCGATTGATGTCAAGCCTTCCGAGCAGCAGGTTGGCGTCGGTGATGGTGACGCGCTTGCCGCCTCGCCCGAACGCGATCGGACCGGGGAACGCACCGGCGCTTTCCGGTCCAACCTGCAGCAGTCCTGCCTCATTGACGCGGCCGATGGAGCCGCCGCCCGCGCCGACGGTATGGACATCGACCATGGGCACGTGCAGCGGCATCGCGTATTCGAGCTCGATTTCCGACGAGACGATCGGCTTGCCGTTGAGCACCAGCGCCACGTCGGTGGACGTGCCGCCCATGTCGTAGGTCACGACGTTGGGGAAGCCGGCGGCTTGCGCGAGATAACCCGCTGCGATTACCCCGGAGGCGGGGCCAGACATCACCGTATGCACGGGCGCGTGCGTCACCACGGCCGGCGGTGCGGTGCCGCCATTACCCTGCATGACCAGCAGTTCGCGCTTCAGGCCTCGTTCGCTGAGTTCCGTATTGAGCCGGTCGATGTAGCGGCTCAATATCGGCTGGATCGAACCATTCACGGCCACCGTCACTCCGCGTTCGTACTCGCGAAACTCGGGCACGATCTCATGGCCGACGGTCACGTACTGGTTCGGCCAGAACTTGCGCACGATCTCTCCGGCGAGCCGCTCGTGCGCCGGATTGGCATACGAGTGAAAGAAGTGGATGACGACCGATTCGGCGCCGAGTGCGATCAACTTCTCGACGGCGGCCCTGACATCGTTTTCATCAAGAGGAGTGACGACTTCGCCTTCCGCATCCATCCGTTCAGTCACTTCGACGCGCAACTCCCGGGGGATGATCGGCGTGAAGTCGCCGATCAGGCCATAAGGATGCGGTCGCGTGCGCCGGCCGAGTTCGAGTGTGTCGCGAAACCCGCGGGTGGTGATCAGGCCGCAGCGTGCAAGCTTGCGTTCCAGCAGCGCATTAGTCGTGACAGTCGTGCCGTGAATGAACAAAGCGACATTCGATGCATCGATCTCGGCTCTATCCAGCGCTTGCAGAACGCCCTTGGCCTGGTTCTCCGGCGTCGATGGAACCTTGGCATAGCGGATCGTCCCTGTATCGGGCTCCAATGCAATGAGGTCGGTGAAAGTCCCACCGACGTCGCACCCTACAATAATGTTAGACATGGAATAAATTCAGGATGGGTTTCGTGGTTGAGACTAAATGTCGGCCGTGATGGAGCTGGGTGCGGTGACTGAGTTGACCGAGTTCACTATCGCCATCATGTCCTCTACGCGCGTGAATTTTTCGCGCGGCTTGCCGCTCGGGCCGCCCGCCTCGATTTCCGCGAGATCGATTCGCTCCCAGTCGGGGAAGCTCACTGCGCGATGCGCTTTCTCCTCGAGCAGTTGCCTGGTAAGCGTCAGGCCATCGCGGCCCGTCATGCCTGCCAGGTCACGAAGCAGGGTATCGGCAACTGCCACGCTGTCCGCGCGGTTGGTGCCGATAATGCCGCTCGCACCGCGCTTGATCCAACCCGTTGCATAGAGGCGTGCCGTGTCGTCCTGGAACGCGGAAGCAACTCGCCCGTCGAGCGTCGGGACGATCCCGCGCTCGCTATCGAAGGGCAATCCTTCAAGCGGAATCCCTCGATAGCCTACTGCGCGAAAAACAAGGCCGCACGCAATGCTTGTCAACCTGTCGGCATCGCCTGGATACGTCAGGTTGAAAGTCGATGCCGGCGTGGTGTTCGCGAACTCGATACGTTCGACACGTGCCGCACCGTAGATTGCGCGCGGCGACCGGAAGAAATGGAATCTGCAGCTGTGGCTTGCCTCATGTCCGGGCCCGCTGGCGGTGGTCATGCCGGGGGCGATATCGCGCAGTAAGGTCACGTTGCGCCGGGCTTCGGGCGTCCAAGCCGACTCATCCGGGATTCTGGCGGGATCGAGATCCGCTGGGTCGCACTCGACGCCGCAGTGCTCGATGCTCGTCAGCTCGGCTAACTCCTTATAGGAGAACTTGGCATGCTCAGGTCCGCGGCGGCCCACGATCGCGATGTGCCGCACGCGGCTCTCGGCAAGCTGCTCGAGCGCATGACGCGCGATGTCGGTGTGCCGGAGCGCGTCGACCGGTTTGACGAGGATACGCGCCACATCCAGCGCCACGTTGCCATTGCCTATCACAACCGCTGAATCGGCCGACAGATCAAAGACGTGATCCCGATACGCAGGATGTCCGTTGTACCAGCCGACGAATTCGGTTGCCGCATGGCTGCCCGGCAGGTCCTCCCCAGGGATCCCCAGGCGGCGATCCGTACTCGCGCCGTGAGCGAAAATCACCGCGTTGAACGAGGCCTGGAGCTCACTGACACTGATATCGGAGCCTACATCGACGCCTCCGAAGAAGTGGAAGCTCGGGTGGGCTGCGATCTTCGCGAACGTCAACGTGGTCTGCTTGAGCTTCGGATGATCCGGCGCGACGCCGTAACGCACCAGCCCGAACGGGGCTGGCAAGCGGTCGATGAGCGCCACGGTTGCGCCAGCCTTCAGAAGCGCCTCGGCGGCATAGAACCCGCTGGGTCCCGCGCCTACGATCGCCACAGACAATGGCGTGGTGTTAGATGAGGTCATGGTCGTCGCGGCGTGTCAGGACTAGAAACCGAGCGCCACGCGCTGGACGTCCGCACCGGGCAGTGGCGTGCCCCGCTCATCGACGACCGGCAGGCTGCCTGAACGCGTGCGGTTTACTTCGAGCCAATGCGCTTTGTCGGCGGGAAGATCGTGCTCGAAATAGATCGCCTGGACGGGGCACACGGGCACGCACGCGCCGCAATCGACACATGTATCAGGGTCGACATACAGCATCGAGTCATCGCCGTGAAAGCACGACACTGGACAAACGGTGACGCACTCGGTGAATCTGCATGCGTTGCAATTGTCGGTAACCACTACAGTCATTTGAACTTGCTCCAAAGCCGATGTCTTAAAGTGTTGAGCGCCGACGGTCTGGCGTTCTCGGGCGTGACGTGCTAAGCCGGCTCGATCGATACGCGCGTTTCACCGTAGGCCGCCATCTCGCCAAAATTAGTGACGATGTCTTCCGTCAGAATATTCGCGCCGCCGCCCTTGCTGATCCAAGTACCCACCGGCATGACGACAATGCCGCGACCTACCCGCCCATCCACCTGCGCCTGAACCGTCAGCAATCCTACGGTCGAGCGGACCACGATCATTTGCTTGTCGGCAATGCGATACTCGCTCGCCGTCTCCGGTCCGATGCGAACAAAAGGCTGCGGATGCTCGGATTCCAGGATCTGCGACAGCAGCCAGGTCTTGCTGAAGTTGGTGACGAGCGTCAGCGGATAACCGTCCACCTGCCGGTGTACATGGTTCATTTCCTGGATGAACTCGAATTTCCCCGACGCAGTGGGGAACATGCGGTCCGCAAATGGCACTTGCGGCGCGGTCGGGCAAGGCACGGGCTGCTTCATGACCTGGGCCACTTCCACGCCTGCATCGGACAGGGGCTTGAAGATCCTCTCGAGCCACTCGCGCGGACTGCCCGCCATCCCATCCGCCATGCCAAGGCGCTGGGCCAGATCCTGGTAGATCCGCAGGTCCGAACGCGCTTCTCCCAACGGTTGGACCACTTGATTGACACCGCCGATCACGTTGTGACCCCACGAAACCAGCATGTCCTCTTCTTCGAGGAATGTCGTCGTTGGTAGGAACAGGTCAGCGTAATTCGCGGTGTCGTTCAGGACGGTATCCACCAGGACGGTGAATTCAAGGCGTTCGAAAGCGCGCGCGACCAGATTCGAATTGGGCGATTGATTGATGGGGTTGCCTCCGTTGATGAACATCATCCTCACGGGCGGGTCGGTTACTTCAAGCAATCCACGGCCGAGAACCGGCTCCAGGATCAATCGTTCGGCGGATGCGAGCGACGCGCCTTCAACAGATTTATCGAAATGCCGCTGCGGGGCAAAGCCATGCGTGACGCCCCCACCAGGAACGCCGATATAGCCGGCGATCGCCGCAAGTGCGTCGACACAACGGAACACTTCCGCGCTGTGCTTGTATTTGTTTAGGCCCCACCCCAGCAGTATCGATGCAGGTCGAGCCCTGACATATTCAATAGCGAGGGCGCTCACGACTTCCACTGTCAGCCCGCAGATGTCGCATAGCTCTTTCAATGACCGGCGGTCGAGCTCCGCTTTCCAGCCTTGGAAACCATGGCAATGCTCGTTGATGAATGCCGCGTCTTCCATCCGTTCGGCCAGAATGACCTTCATCATGGCCATCGCAAGTTCGGCGTCGCGCGCAACGAGAGGCTGGATATGCAGGTCGCTGACGACAGACGACTCGCTTCGGATAGGATCGATCAGGATGACCTTGCCGCCGCGCGCTCTCAGTTCCTTGACGAGCGGGACCATGTGCAGGTTGGTCGCCATGATGTTGCGGCCCCACAGTAGGACCATGTTGCTGTTCGCCATATCCGACGGGTCGTGCCCCAGGCGGATTCCGAAGTCCATGGCCTGGCCCGCGCGCGCCGCGCCGCTGCACAGTGAGCCGCCCGTCGAGGTGACGCCGCCGAGCAGGTTCCAGAAGCGCCGGTTGAGTTGCTTGGTCGCACCCCAAGAGCCTGTGCGCTGGTAGTGCATGATCGAGAGCGACCCCGACTCCTTGACGAACTGGTTGATTCTTTTGACAACCATGTCCAGCGCTTCGTCCCAACTGATTCTTTCCCACGAAGCATCGCGGCGACCACCAGCGCGCCGCATGGGGTGAAGTTGACGTTCGTCGCTGTACATCTTTTGCGGAAACCGATAAGTCTTTCCGCAGAGATACCCACGCGTGAACGAATGCTGCGGATGACCTTCGAGCTTGATTACTTTGCCATCCTCAACATGCGCGAGGATGCCGCATCCATCTGGACAGTCGAGGGTGCACGATGTGTAGATGACATTCTTCAAACTCGATTCTCCTGAAGTTGCGCGCCGGTCGGCTGCAGGCCGGACTATCTTTGGACCCATTATAGGCATCTACTATTTTGGATGCAAAATATAAATAATTGAGTCCAATATTGAGTATTATGCACTCAGTTAGGGCGGCGTGTTCCGTGCTTGTGCGGTGCAAACGATGCGCAACATCTGTGTGTACCGCCCACGTGCGGAAAAATAGCGTAATTAATCAGGGGGTTGCGACATGCTCAAGATGCACCGTGAATATTGGCGCGAACTTTGCTAATAGTCGTCCAACGTTTCACTACCAGGAGGCTCAAATGCGGTCAACCAGAAGTACGCAGTCCCGTCTGGCTTCAACGGCGGCTTTATTCGGGTCGACCATTGAGTGGTATGACTTCTTTGTTTATGGGACTGCGGCCGCCACAGTATTCGGTCCGCTCTTCTTCGCGAAGTCGGATCCGTCGACGGGACTGTTGGCGGCATTCGCGACGTTCGCGGTCGGCTTCGCGGCGCGTCCCATTGGTGGCGCTGTCTTCGGGCACATCGGCGACCGCTTCGGCCGCAAGCGCGCATTGCTGGCGACGCTGACCATCATGGGCGCCGCGACTACACTCATCGGATTTCTGCCTACTTACGCGAGCATCGGCACATGGGCGCCCATCCTGCTTGTCCTGCTCCGCCTGCTTCAAGGCATCTCCGTTGGTGGAGAGTGGGGCGGCGCGGTATTAATGGCAGGGGAACATGCGCCACAGTCGCGGCGGACCTGGCATGCGTCGATGGCACAGCTCGGCAGTCCACTGGCGGTGCTGCTTTCCCTCGGCATGTTCCGGTTCGCGACTGCGATCAGTGGCGACCAGTTCATGACATGGGGCTGGCGCGTGCCGTTTCTCTTCAGCATCGTGCTGCTTGTGGTCGGACTGATCATCCGCTTGCGTGTGGGCGAGTCGCCGGAGTTCCTAGAGGTCGAGGAGAAGAACGCGGTCATCCGGCAGCCTGTGATCGAAGCGTTCAAGACTTCGTACAGGCCGATTTTGATGATGATGTGTGCGTTCACGATCGGTACGGCCGGCTTCTATTTCACCAACACTTTCTTGATCTCTTACGCGACGGTGACGCTGTCCGTGCCGCGCCCAACCGTACTGGATAGTCTGCTGATCGTCGGGGTGGTCCAGTTCGTCGGTCAACTGTGCGCGGCGCGCATTGCGGAGTCTATCGGCGACGTCAAGCTACTCAAGTGGGCCGCCGGTCTTGGCATGCTCGCGCCTTATCCGATGTTTATGCTGGTCGGCACCAAGAGCATGCTCGGGATCGTGCTGGGCGTATCGCTGGCCACGTTGTGCGGGTCCGGCTTCTATGCCGTCATCGCCGGTTACGCGAGCAAAGTATTCGGGGCGAATATCCGCTACTCGGCAATTTCTGCTTCTTATCAGTTAGGTGGCGCGATTTTTGGCGGATTTACGCCGATGATCGGCGTCCTGCTCTCCAAAGCCTACCCTGGTCAGTGGGTTCCGCTTGCGATGTTCTACACTATACTTTCGGGCTTGTCGTTCTTTGGCGTGCTGATGCTGGCGAGGAACGGATTTGGTTTAGCAATGAGCTCGACAACAACCGATGGAACTGTCGAGGCTTATCTCGGGCGAGTTGCCGCGTCGGTGGAGCGCGCCGGTTAGATGACGGGTTAGACAATGGCAGACGTGGATTCCGTAAGGCTGATCGAAGAAATCGCGACGACACTCGCCGATCAGATTCGATCGGGCGAACTCCCGCCCGGTTCCAAGTTGAAGCAGGAAATATTGGCCAAGCGGTTCGCGGTCAGCCGCACGCCCATTCGGGAAGCTTTGCTTCGGCTGAAGGTGGAAGGATTGATCGACCAGGACGGTCAGCGCAGCGCGACCGTCATTGCGCCGTCTTCACGAGACATCGTGGAGCAGTACCAAATCCGCGCGGAACTCGAGTCGCTGGCCGCTCAACTGGCCGCGCGCTGGATCACCGACGAACAGTTGTTGCGGTTGCGAGCGGCGCACGATCGTTTTGTTCGCGCAGTCACGGATCTCAATGCACCTCATGATAGCAACGACGACATGAAAGCGCGCCGAGCGAAGATCGCCAAACGCCGCGAAGCGTCGCGACGCTGGATTGCCACCAACGCCGAGTTTCACGAAACCATTAGTGCGGCCTCCAGGAACCGGAAACTAGCCGCCATGCTCGTGCAGATGCGCAGCGAGGCGACCCGCCAGACGATGTCCGACACGGCGAGCGCGATGGACACGCACAGGATGCGAGCTAACATCAAGCATCACGAGGCCATCTTGACGGCGCTTGAAGAACGGGATCCGGCACGCGCCCGTGAAGCAATGATGAAGCACATTACGGAGTCGGCGGACTTGCTGACCAGTTTTATAGAACGCCAGCTTTAATCAATATTGAACCGTTCGGGTTCCTTGGACCCGAACGGTTCATCCGTTTTTTTTCACTTAAAACTTGACATGAGCAACCTAAATCAAGAAGTTGTACTAAGCGTTCATCACTGGACTGACACTTTGTTTAGCTTCACTTGCACGCGAGATCCGTCCTTTCGTTTCCTGAATGGACAGTTCACCATGGTTGGGCTGCCCGCGGAAGAAGGACGTCCGCTGATGAGGGCGTACAGCCTGGCCGCCGCAAACTATGAGGAAACGCTCGAGTTCCTCTCCATCAAGGTGCAGAATGGTCCACTCACCTCGCGCCTTCAGCATCTCAAGGCGGGTGACCCGATCCTGATCGGTCGCAAGCCGACAGGAACACTGATCGTTGATAACCTGCTGCCCGGCAAGACGCTATGGTTGCTGTCCACCGGGACCGGGCTTGCACCATTCTTGAGCGTCATCAAGGACCCCGAGGTCTATGAGCGCTTCGAGCATGTGATTGTGACTCACACCTGCCGCTTCCAGTCCGAGCTTGCGTATCGCGACTACATCAGGAAGACGCTTCCAGCAGAGGAGATTTTGGGTGAGCTTATCGGCGATAAGCTCACCTATTACCCGACCGTGACTCGGGAGCCCTTCAAAACGCAGGGCCGAATCACCGATCTAATATCTTCTGGACGGATCTTTGCCGACCTGCACCGGCGGGCGTTTTCGCCGGAATCGGATCGCGTGATGATATGCGGCAATCCGCAAATGCTCAGGGACACACGCATACTGCTCGAAGGTGCAGGGCTTTTCGAAGGGAGTCATTCCAGGCCCGGGCACTTCGTCGTGGAACGCGCATTTGTAGACTGAGGGCGAGCATCTTCTTCGCCGCTGTATCACCTCGTTTGTCACTAAACAATGCAGGTAAAGACTAGTCTTAATTACCGGGTTTCCGGCCGTGTGCGGCGCCGCGGATCGTGAGCGGCCGCTTTCTATAGCGCACACAATGGCGCCAACGATCAAAGCGAAGGGCACTCGATCATCGATCCTCAACCTGCGTAAAAGAGTTTTGGAGGCCCTGTTGTCATGTTCAATCTCAGAAAGCGAGCAACTGCGTCGAGGCTACGTACCACGAAGATCGACCGGATGCGGCAGAGCCGTTACAGTTGGCCGCCTCGCTCGCCGTTATTCGAAACCCCTATATCGGCGGGTACGAAGAAGACCAGACTCCATTCATGTCGGGGCTGCGCTCCCGCGCCGCCACAACGAGCAGTGAGTTTGTCGACGTGTTAGCAAAGTCCGCAGTGGACATGTGTAAGACAAGGCAGTGAAGGTCGGCGTGAAGGGCGAGCTTGAACACGCCGCGGTATGGCATAAAGCCGCTGGTTGGGCCATGCGCGAAGCGTTGCGCGGTCCGAAGGCGATCGTTTCTTCGGTGATGGTCGTCGGTTCGGCTGGATATGGCAAGGTCGTACCGACCACTATTCGAAGTCGCGTGGCAGCGATTCATCCAGCGCAGGCGAGAAGCGGATGCCTCATGGGGAGATCTGGTTTCTAGGCGGCTAGTGTGGTAACGCACATGCTATGGCCTTAGGGCGATGCCAATTGACCGATAAGCAGCATACGGTGCCGGAGCTAAGGCGAGAGCAATTCAGATGAAAGATGTGAGTCAGTTACAGGCTGCGCGCAATGAGGCGGCAGGCCATGCGAACGCAGAGGACGCGGCCCTTTGGCGATGGTTTTCCGGTCTTTGCGATGAACGAAGAATCCGCTGGTGCGAATCAGAAAGGGGCTGGCTGGTAACCGTGGATCATCGACACCTCGCGACCGCCGAGACATTCGACAATGCCATTCGTGTGGCGAAATCCAAAGCATCGGTGACGCTCTGAGCAAGCGTCGCGCTCATGGGTGCACGCGCGACGCAGCACTTAATAACACAGCTGGGCGAAGTTTATTCAAACAGAGCGCTGTATGCTCAAGATGCGGAGAAGATGGCAGGAAACGCAGGAAGCCGACGGACTGCGGTAGGCACGCCGCGGTTTCCGATCGGCGGGACATGAATCGAATTTGTGGGTTAGCTTTGCTGCGACGCTTGAGTCAACCCAAACGTCTTTCTTTGGCTTTTCGGCAGCAAGATCGCAAGAAGCACGGTTGCCGAGAGCATAAGTGAGGCGTAGTAGTAGAGGCCAGCTGCCGTCGAGCCAGTACTGTCATTCAACCAGCCGACGAGGCTACCGCTCACAAACGTGGCCAAGGCGCCTACGGTTGTGATGAGGGCAATCCCGCTAGCCATCCCCGCTCCAGTAAGAAAGGAGGCGGGGATGGCGTAGAAGATGACCATCGTCCCTAGGACGCCCGCCGACGTGACCGCCGCAAAGACGACCGTAAGAGTCGGACCGGCGTGCACTGAAGCGAGCAGAAGCCAACCGATTCCACCCATCGCAGATGAGACCAACATATGCCATTTTCGTTCATGTCGTTGGTCAGAGCTTCGAGAGATCATGTACTGGTAGATCGTCGCAAACAGGAACGGGATACCAACGAGCATACCGACGTCGCGGACGTCGGCCACCCCCGATTTGCGGATGATCGACGGAAGCCAAACGAACAATGCAGTAGACGAGGCGTAAGTCGCGATGCCCATCACCATCAATATGTACACGCGGCGATTGATAAGGCCAGCTTTGAACGAGGTAATTTTTTGGGCGGCCATCGTGGCGGCATCAGCGTCGTGCTCCAGATTAGCCAGGATCACGCTGCGCTCTTCCGGTGTAAGCCAGTTGGCGTGTTGCGGACCGTCGGAGAGCACGAAAAACAAGAGGATACCGACAATGACCGTGGGGACGCCTTCTACGAGAAATAGCCACCTCCAGCCTGACCACCCCGCGACTCCGTCCAGCCCGTGCATGATCATGCCGTTCAGCGGGCCTCCGAGCATTCCCGACAGTGACATCGACATCAGGTAAGTCGCCGTGACGAACGCGCGGCGACTAGCAGGTATCCAGTAAGTGAAGTAAAGCAACACGCCGGGAAAAAACCCTCCTTCCGCAAACCCTAAAACGATGCGCGACAGATAGAACTCGTTGCGTGACTGCATCCACGCCGCACAGGCTGCCACCAGGCCCCACATTACCATGATCCTCATCAGCGATCGTTTTGCGCCGAAGCGGTGAGTCATCATGTTGCTGGGAATCTCGGACACCATATAGCCGATGAAATACAGGCCGCTCCCGACGCCAAAAATGAACTCGTCGAACTTCAACTCGTGAACGAATTGCAGCATGGCGAATCCCGCATTGCCGCGATCCAGGAAATTGAAGATGTTGCAAAGCATGAGAAAAGGCAAAATTCTCCAAATCACTTTCCGGTATAGCCCATCTTCGTTGACGCCACGGTGCGCTTGCGTCGTGGGCTCGGTCGCGTCCGATAATCCCATCTTTGGCTCCTGTGGTCTTCGCGATACGGCTATCAATCGCGGCAAAAATATCATTCGAATAAAAAATTTGTATACCTAACTAAATAGGCAAAAATGCCACCAGGCGTGAGTCTCTGAGATGTAAACGGGCCCAGCGGCGTGTGCTGCGTGTGCCCAACGTCCGACTGCCCTTTGCACGTCGTATATGTATTCAACAAACCAGACTTTGTGTCCAAAAAAATAGGCCGTCAAGAAGTTTCATCGGTCTTGTTCACAACTAACCCATTCGCCGCGGTCCCGCCTATGCGCAAGGGTCTGAGAACGGCTCGTGTTATTTTCACAACATATATTGAATGCAAGTTCATTTATTTTGGATACTAAATTTGGCGAGAATAACCTGTTCAGACTCTACTTAACAGGGCGGTGAAGGCAGATGAAAAAAATAGCTTTGATGGGCACGGCGTTCGCTGCCGCAGTGCTTTCGTCCTCGGTGGCGGCGCAATCTAGCGTTACCCTCTATGGTTTGATCGAAGATGGCGTCGATTTCTACAACAACAGCGCCGGGAGAAATCTATTGGAGACGCGCGATGGCGCTTTCACAGGGATCTATGGGAGCCGCTGGGGGCTCACGGGGGAAGAAGACCTCGGGGGTGGGATGAGCACCGTCTTTCGCTTGGAGAATGGCTTCAACTCAAGTACAGGCGGTCTGGGGCAGGGCGGTCGGATGTTTGGACGTCAAGCCTATGTTGGACTGGCTGATAAGAGTTACGGCAGTGTTCTTCTCGGTCGCCAGTACGACGAGGTGGCGGACTATTTGCAATTTGCCGGATCGGGATCGCAGTGGGGCGGGATCGTCACGCATGCGAGCGACATCGACAATGTCAGCAACAGCTATCGGATAAGTAACGTCGTCAAGTATGTGAGCCCTAACTTCCATGGCTTTACGTTTAGCGGTCTCTATGCCTTCAGCAATGACAGTTCGATCGGAGGTGCTGGCACAACAGCAGCACAGAGTGCCGGAGCGAGCTATGCGAACGGGCCTTTCAAAGTTGCCGTCGCCTATTACTACCTGAAGCATCCGGCCACCTATATCACTGACGGTCACTACGTGGCCAATACTGTCGGTGCGGCGATCGGCGCAGCTGGTCCATGGAGTTACGTCGGCAATCCGAATTCCGCCAGGACCGTGGGTGCCGGTGCGAGTTATCTCCTCGGCAAACTTACTTTCAGAGCGCTTTACACCCAAGCGCGCTTCATCGATGCGAACGGTACGACTTCGAACGTTCGATTCGACGACTACGACATCTCGCTGAATTACGCACTGACGCCATCATTAGGAGTAGGCCTCGCCTATTTATACACACTCGGACATGTGGACTATCTAGGTCAAGAGCCTAAATACAACCGGTTGGCGGCCGGCGTGAGCTATAAACTATCGGCGCGTTCTCAGATCTATGGGGTGATCGTCGGTCAACAAGCAGGCGGCGCCGCAAAGGGCGCCGACCTCTATGAGGGTACCGCTGCGAATATGTCGACCACGAATCGTCAGGTTGGGGGGAGAATCGCATTCATTCACAAGTTCTGACCGCTAGCAGAGGAGAGGCTGCTGGTAACCAGCAGCCTCTCCAACGGGTCTTGGTCCAGTGCTGCGCAAATCGATGTCGATACGAAAGATATAATCTCCCATCCCAGATCGCTGAACGCCATGAGCTGCCACCTCTGACGGTGGCAACAAATAGTGCCGCATGTTGATCGCGCAGCTCCTATCCATCATGTCGCTTGCTACAAATCGAGCGAAATGACCGGTTTCAGACTACGAGATACGCAAATCATCATAGTTCGATTTACCTCGCGTTCTGCCATTATTGAGATTTGATCCCGATGGTCGGGTAACCCGGCGCCAACAGTCGTCTCGCAGGCACCGCAAATTCCCTGACGGCAGCTGTGGTTTACATCGACGCCAGCGTTTTCGATCACTTCAAGTATCGAGCGATCCGATGGCACAGTCAGCTCGCAGTCGCTTCTGACCAGCCTCACCGTGAACGCCGAAAGCTCATCTTTTTCTCCAGAGTCATCGGATCGGAACCGCTCAATGTAGTGGTGGGCAAACCCGAGTTCGGTGCAAGCGTCGGTAAAGCTGGAGAGCATCGCGGACGGCCCGCAACAATAGAAGCGCATGTCCGCGTCGAACTGATTGAGGTATGAGTGCAGCGGCAAAGTATTGCCTTCGTGCTCATCGTCAAAGTAAAGGTCGACCGATCCTCCGATTTCGGAAATCACATCCATAAAGGCGGCCGAGCTTTTGCGCCTGGCCAAGTACAAGAGTCTTGCCGCGTTGCCGTGTTCTCGTAATTCCCGATACATGCAAAGTATCGGTGTAATGCCTATTCCGCCTGCAATCAAGACGGTTTCGCCGTCGTGTTGCCTGAGTGAAAAGTGATTCTTGGGAGGACCGATGTGCAGGATGGACCCGCAGCGCAAGTTTTCGTGAATGAAGCGGGAGCCACCGCGGCTCTCGAGCGACGCGAGTACCGCTACCACGTATCGGCGTCTCTCCCGAGGCGAGCTCAGGATAGAGTATGGCCGTCGAAGACCGTCTGGTAGACAAAGCGTGATGTGGGCACCCGCATCGAACGGCGGAAGCAACACATCGTCGAGCGGGACCAGTTCGCACTTATTACTTTTTCAGCTTCGTATCGCAGGCCAGAAACTCTGACAGCAAGGGTCTCATTCATTTTGGTCTAAGGGTTGCTGAAGTTTGATTCGATCCCAATAGTCGCGAAGAAAGCTGGCGATTGCCGCATTCTGCGCAATCAATGAAAATTTCGCATTGAGCGCGTAATCGGGTTGGGTGATCATCTCGGTTGTTATGTAGCGCAGACGCGATGACGGATTCGACGCATGGTGTCGCAAGACCTTTCGCGCAACCTCCCGAGCCGGTTCGAGAAGATAGCTGTGCCAGGGTGAATGCCATTCACCAGGCGCCGGTTTGACAAATGGGTACAGAATGCCGCGACCGGGATCACCTGTCCGCATCGGGAAAACGAGCGGATCAGGGATGGCGGCAAGGTAATCGTCAGGGTTATGCGGAGCCCACACATTCCTTGGACCATTAGGCACCGAAGAGCGCATCTGATACCAACGTACGATGTTCAAGTCGAGCCACTCATCGACGAGATTACCCGGCTCGAACGGATCTAGGATGAGTTTGCCCGTTTCAACGTCTTGGCGGATACCCGAGATCTCCTGCTCTTGAGCGTTTCCGATCTTGAAGATGACATGGCTATAGTCAAGTGTCAGGTTGAACGGGACTCCGCGACGCGTGACCTGAAGCGCGACCGGCGTCACCATGCGAGGATCTTCACTCCAGCAATTGACGTGTAGCTCGAAGCTGGGTTCTATGCCGTGCGACATGGCGAGGTCGTAGCTGTTCAAATAGGTATCGGCGACCGTCGTTGACGGAGAGCAAATGCCCGTCGGAATGCCGCGAGTAAAGCATGAAATTGTGAGTGGTCGCACCGACTGCGGCGGTACGGCGAATGTTATCTTCGATCAGATGTTCGTCTTTCCCAAGTCCATAGAACCAGCTCGTGGTATGGACCGGCAATTCGAAGCGATCAATATTCTCTAGAAACGATTCGACCTGATCGGGTAGAGGAAGTCGATCGAGGAAATCGAATACTGCGGTACGCTTCAATAAGCGGAATTGCTCTTCAATCGGCGGCTCGCTCAGGCTCACTGGCCGGCTGCTGCTGCTATCCTGAATGCCCCGTGCATTGCAGCCGATAGACGGAAGCGAAAATAGAGTGTGCATATCAGATGGTCAGAGTGTTGGTATATTGCGCTCAACGACTGCATCGACGATGCAGTCGTGACTCTCGGGCTCCCGACATTCAGGAGGTTTTCTCGGCAGTCTCAGATGAAATCATCTCGGCGACAATGCGGCGCATCTTGAGAGATGATGAGTCGGACGCAATCCGGAAAGGCCGCCAGTTGAGTCTTTGCCGCTCGTTCTTTTCCGCGGCATCGAGCAGTGCTTTATCTTCGTTCAAAATGAAGCGTTCCATGCTTTTTAGGCGCTCATCCAACGCTAGGTCGCCGGGGCTATTCTTAAGGATGAACCAGTGCTGAATGCAGCTATGTTCGTCGACGGGCGTGATGAAATGACAGGCATACATCTGGATGGCGCCCTCGCGATTGCCTACCGGCGCGCCAGTCCCGGACTTAGCAGCCCCGAAGTCGACGATAGCGACGCACGGAGCGTGAAAATGGTAGTAATGCCAACGATCTACGTTGCCATCAAATTCCTTGATGCCTTCAAACATCGGAATCACCGGCGCGTCGATGATCCATCTCCAAGTGATGACAGTTGAGCCTTTTTGCTCATTATACGTAGGAATTTCCTGATGAGATGGAGCCGATAAGGTCGTCTTGTGGACGAAACCGACGTGTGTGGGATCGCACAGGTTGTCAGCAAGGCTAAGATAGTTGGCTGCAATCGGCAGGGCATCCCCCTCTATCAAGCTATATGCCGGGTCATCGTATTGGGGTAGATCGAGCAGAGGAACACTGTCAGCGACTTCGGGATCGCCCATCCATATCCACACCAGGCCAAGGTGTTCTTTGACTGGATACGAGGGCACTTTCGCGGGCGGTACCCGTGCCTGTCCCGGTGCACGAATACATCTTCCCGTGCAGTCGAATGTCAGTCCGTGGTAACCGCACTCGATGGCATCACCCCGGAGGGTTCCCATCGATAGAGGTACCAGCTTATGAGGGCAAGCGTCTTCTAGAGCCACTACTCCACCGTCCTCCCGTCTGTAGACGACGAGGACTTCACTAAGCACCTGTCGGCGATTGAGGCTGCGATCGATGTCACGAGACCATGACAGTGGGTACCAGGCATTGCGAGGATACGATGACATAGCATTTCTCCGCTTCCAATTAAGTTGTCCGGCGTTATTCCCGTAAGATGCGACGATCCCGCGAATCGGGCACTTACGTAAACTCTGCAACACAGGATTGAACGTACGCGCATGACGCGATCGCTTATTGGGTGAGCGTCATGTGGAGTGAGCACTTAACATACACCTACAATTTATAGTTGGGAATAGCAGCACTTGAATTTCGGTTTGATAGTGTAGGACGGGAAGCTGTCTATGGAACTGTAATGGGCGGCTTCACACGCGGGAGGAGGGTACGAAAGGTTACTGTGGGCTTGATCTGCGAAATCGAAGGGGCGCCTTGTATACTGTTACGACGCGTCGCTACCTTTTTATATGCTTGACGGTACGTCTTTGGTTTTTCCGGAGAAACTTTTTATGGTCCTCATCAACGACAAGAATGCGGCCGACATGCCGCCTACCAAGGCTCGCCGCTCGCGGTCCAAGCCTCGAACGCAGCCCGTGGGAGTCCACTACAATCCGGAAGAGCTGCGTCGGCTAATCCTGGAAGCAGCAACCGATGAGTTCGCCGAACATGGTTTTTCTGGCGCGCGGATCGACAATATAAGCAAGGCGGCCGGTACCGTAGACAGAATGATCTACTATTACTTCGATAAAAAGGACGGGTTGTATCGCGCGGTGCTTGAGCACATATATGAAGACATCAACCGAGAAATGCGGACGTTCGAGTGCGAACTAGACGATCCGTTGGCCAGTATTCGTAAACTAGTCATTCACAACTGGGAATATCATACGCAGCGTCCCCAGGCCGTACGCTTGCTAATGAACGAGAATTTGCTACGAGGCGTTCACCTTCAAAAATTTTCGAAGATCCGTCACATTCATCATCCACTTATCAGTACAACAGAGAGATTGCTCGAGGAGGGCAAGCGGCGAAAGCTAATTAGACAGGACGCTGAGGTAGAGACAACACTCCTGACCATACTGTCCTTAGTGTTCTTTTACGTTTCCAATCAGTACACTTGCGCTTCATGGTTGCACATAAAGATGATGACCAAGCCCCGCATGGAGGGCTGGATTGAGCACATTTGCAAGGTTGTAACACTGTCGTTAGCTACATCCAACTGAGGGCGTAACCCAAGTATTGTCAACTTTTCTGGCGGGCTTGAGTTCGTCGAGGAAAGGCAGCGCTTCGGGGCAGTCGCCAGCCTGGCCGCCAGTCAGTCGAAAGGGCGTTGTTAACTTGACATATTCAGACGAGCGCTGGCGAAAAATTTCCAATCGGTCAGAAACCGGTCGACGGATTTTGGGTGAGCCCGGTGAAACTATGCCACGCGGCGAAGCTCGTAGCAGGTGTCGCTTGAGCGGGACGGACTATCTATATTGGGCCAAAGCATGAAAGAAACGCCTGCGTGCGACGCGCATCGCGAAAGCTGCACAGCTGGCGTTCGCGCCTGCGGGTCGGCTGATGACTGTTCTCGGCCTGGTTGTTTAACCGGGCTGCCGCCTTGACGAACACGTGCTTGACGTTGGCCAGCTCGGGGATATCAGCTTTCGCGGCCGGGCAACTGCGAAGCTGATCGGTGACGATTTTTCGTGGCACGGGGTTGGACCGAAGAACGCGCTTGAAGGAGCGTTTGGCAGCGGCTTTGTCGCGCCACTTCTGGAGCAGGATGTCGAGTTCGGCGCCATGTTGGCCGATCGCGCGCCACAACAGATAAGGCTCGCCGCGCGGCGTCACGAACATCTCGTCGAGGTGCCATGTACTGCCCCGCTTGCGTCGGGTCGCTTTCACGCGGTGAGCGAAGTTTGCACCGAATTTATCGCACCCGCATCTGATCGTCTCGTTCCTACGGGACTTCCTTCGGGGCGTATGTCAAAATCATGCCGCGCTCGAAGTGCAACTCTTCGACGTCGCGCAGGCTCAGTTAGAAGCTGAAGTACCAACGCACGGCACAACTTAGACGCCGGCTGGGAAACGGTGACCGTGATAGAGCGATTTCGATTTCTTCATCGCGCGATCTTACGCGACGAACCCAGCAACCTGACAATACCGCGTGGCGTAGTTATCCACGATCAAGTGCACATCCAACGTCGCTGGCACGGCCTTATCGATGTGGTTGAGAAACGAGACGAATTCCTGGTGCCGATGGCGTGGCTTGCATCGCGCAATGACCTCGCCAGCGACCGTGTTGAGTGCGGCAAACAGCGTCTGGTGCCATGGCGAATGTAGCCGTGCGTAACACTCTCGAGGTAGCTCAGGCCCATCGGTAGTACGGGTTGCGTGCGCTCGAGTGCCTGGCACTGGCTTTTCTCATCGACACAGAGAACCAACGCGTTGGTAGGCGGGCTGAGATACAAGCCGACTATGCCGCGCACTTTTTCCACGAAGTACGGATTGCTCGGCAGTTTGAAGGTCTTGGAGCGATGCGGTTGCACGCGAAACAGGGCGAAGTATCGCGCGACCGGGCTCTTGGAAATGCCACTATCTTCGGCCGCAGTGCGCGCACTCCAATGCGTGGAACCTCGCGGCGTGTCCTGCGACACCTTGCTCAGCAACTCGGCCACCGCTTCATCGTCGTGGGTGCGAGGTCGATCCGACTTTGCCTGATCGTGCAATCCGGCCAGTCCGTGTGCCACAAATCGTTTCTTTCAAAACGCCACTGCTGGATGTGTCACCTCGCACAGCGCCGCGATTTCCGCATTGGGATGCCCGTGAGCGGCCTTCAGGACAACTTCGCTCGAACGCACCAGCGAGCGGGGCAGCGATCGCGAGCGACGCATTGAGATGAGTTGCTCACGCTCACTTGCAGATACTTCCACTTTGATTCCCGGTCGCCCCATGGCCCGCTCCTCAAGAAAGCGTCATCGACGGACCTCATTTTATTCATAAAGTTTCTTGTGGGACACATCACTAGCTGCGCTTGCCGCAGTGCCGTTTTGAGATAGCTGGTGCCCCTCGAATAAGGGCCATATTTGGATCCCGCGCACCGACGCATGAGTCTCCACGTCTCCGTAGGAGAGAAATAGGTCTACGTCCCTACGTTTGCACGAGAGCAGCGTTTTCGTAGAAGCGGATCGCTGAAATTCCCTTTTTGGCGGGGAAGACGAGTCGCTCGCCGCGACATACCTTTGAGGCACACAAAAAACTCGGAGCCAAAGATGTCCAAGCGAATGATGCACCTGGTAGCTTATTTGAAGACAGGTCCCACTTCGGTTCATGTTGGTGGCTGGCGCCATCCCGAATCGCAGATCGACAACCTGTTCGAACCCTCCCGCTACCAGCAAATCGCTCAAGAACTTGAGGCGGCTTGCGTGGATGCCTGCTTCTTCGCGGACTTGCTGGGTCTGTACGATATCCATAAAGACAGTTTCGACAGCTACGTCAAATACGGTGGCCAGATCAGTTATCTCGACCCAATGACCGTGTTGCCGCTGATGGCTGCCGCCACCAGCCATCTCGGGCTGGGTGCAACGTTGTCCACCACCTTTTTCAACGCTTACCATCTTGCGCGTTCCCTCAATTCATTGGATGTTTTGAGTAAAGGTCGCGTGGCCTGGAATGTAGTGACTTCGGCAACCAATCTGGAAGCGCAGAATTTCGGGTTTGATAGCATTCTTCCGCGCGAACAGCGCTATGACCACGCCGACGAAGTATTGGAAGCGTGTTGCGCGCTGTGGGATTGCTGGCAGCCCGACGCTTTCGTCCGTGATAAGCGCACGGGTATATTCGCCGATCCGAGCAAAGTGAAGTACGCCAACTATAAAGGTCGGTGGGTTTCCACGCGCGGTCCGTTATCCATTCCGCGCAGCCCTCAGGATCGTCCAGTGTTGATGCAGGCAGGCTCGTCTGAACGAGGCCGGCGCTTTGCTGCGCGCTGGGCCGAACTGATTTTCGCAGTCCATGGAACTATGTCAAGCATGCAGGCCTTTTACAGCGATATACACGAGCGCATGTGCGCCGAAAATCGCGATCCCAGTGACTGCAAGATCCTTTCACAAGCCACTATTGTGGTCGGCGAAACCGAGTCCATCGCACGCGAAAAAGCCGATTACCTAAACGAGCTTGCCAACGCGGAACTGCGCATTGCGACAAGTTCGAGCAATATGGGCGCCGACCTCTCGAAGCTCACCAGCGATGCTGGACTGGCAGAATTGCAGGGCAACCAAGGTATCCAGGGGGAGACAGACTTGCTCAAGCAACGCGCCGCCGCCGCGGGCAGTGACATCAAGAGCATAGCGGAGAAGTCTTTACCCGACCAGTTCGTCGGAACCGCCGAGGGCATTGCGGATCAGATGCAGGCGCTGTTTGAAGCACGTGCGTGTGACGGATTCGTGGTGGCGCCTATTTATTTCCCGGGTTCGCATGAGGCCCTGTGTCGGGCGGTGATACCGGAACTGCAGCGGCGGGGGCTGTTCCGCACCGCTTATAGCGGCCGCACGCTTCGGCAGCACCTCGAAGACTGATGGCAGGAGAATCGACATGATCATTGCATTGTCCGCCAACACGCATATGCCGTCCAAGACACGGACGCTACTGGAAACTCTGGTTGAAACCTTTGAGGCCGCGAGCGGTTTGCCTGTGCAATCGCACGATCTCGTGGTTCACGGCCGGGAGATGGGAGCCTGCTACAGCAAGAGCGAACTTCCGGTGGCTTCCCGTGCATTGCTGGACAGCATCGAGCAAGCAGACGGACTGATCGTCACCAGTCCGGTCTACAAGGGCTCCTATTCCGGGTTGTTCAAGCATGTATTCGACCTTGTAGATTCCGCAAGTCTGCGCAATAAGCCCGTGCTGCTGGGCGCCACCGGCGGTGGGTTGCGCCACGCCTTGATGGTTGAGCATCAGATGCGGCCGCTGTTCGGTTTTTTCGGCGCGCTATCCGTGCCGACGGCGGTGTATGCGTCGGATAGCGAATTTGCCGACGGTCGCTGTGTCGATCCATGCCTTCTGGAACGCTGCCGCGAGGCAGTGGCAGAATTCCTTACCCTCTACCGTGGCGTAGTCGTATGAGCTACAACGGCGACCTCTGGTTTGCTTGTCATCTCGAAAGAACAGCGCGCGTACATGGGACGTGCGGCCGTGCTCGACACAGAAAAGCGAAGATTGTCGTCATTGAGCGCACGCATGAACCCTGGGATGTTGGCGTATTTGAAAGCGTGGGTATCGATCCACGTGGCGCCTCCTGTCTACTCCTTAAATCGCGGATGTATTGTCGGCCCGTGTTCGTGCCGATTGCGCCGGTTTCGGTCGAGCGCGATAGTCGCGGTGTTACCAGTTCGCACTTTGGTCTATTTAAAATTCTGGGTTTAAGAAGGCCGTTATATTCCTTAGACCCGGAAGTAGAAGGGTGATGAAGTCCACCCGCTTCCACTATTCGTTAGCCAACGCCCTATGTCCCAATAGCCGTTCCAGGCGAAAGGCCAGATCCAGCGAAAAGCGTACATCCGGATCGGTCAGTTGAATGTTGAACAATTCGCTGATCCGTGTGACCCGATAACGTAGGGTAGAGACATGGATGTGGAGACGGTCGGCGGCCTCCTGATATCGGCAGCCGCTTTCACCGAACACCATGCAGGTATCGAGAAACCGGGTTGAATGGGTCGTGTCGTAGCGGCGCATTTGACCCAGCGTGAGGGTAATGAATTCCGGCGCCACGTTCTTGTCCAGCGTGGCTGCTAGGAAGGCGAAAGGATCGAAGGTGGCCATGTTCACGCGACCGCTGCGCCCCAGCGCTTGCGCCAATCGCAGTACATGACGCAGTGTGCGCATTGTCATCGGATAGGCTTCGAGCGTTGCGACCACTTGGCTCTCGGCAAGCGCGCGATCGGTCAGTAACAAAACATCGTTCACTATTTGCCATATCCGCTGCTTCAGAGTGGAGGAGAGACCGTCTGCGGGACAGGGCACATAGATCAATAGTAAGTCGGCCGCTCGGCCACACAATGCTCCCGGGCAGCAGGAGGCCAACGAGTGAGCCAGCCGGTCGGGTACGTCGGCCACTGTCTCGTCTTCCATATGCAGTGCGAACAGCTGTGCGGGCGCCGACACATCCAGGCCCATGTGTCTGGCCGTGGAAGCGAAGACCTCCTTGTTTTGCCACTCGCCCGTTGCCAGGGTCTCGAATATCGATTTGAGTCCCGCTGCCATCCCCACCGCCTGCAGGTGACTACGCAAGAGTAGCGAGCTCAGTGCGGACTTGACGTGAAGCAGGAGGTACCGCACTTCGTCAGGCGCGACCGTGCCATCGAGATAAACCACAGCGCCAGCCAAGCGGCCTTCAATAAAAATCGATTCGCTCAGCGTACCGGGCGTGGTCTGATTGCCGGCCTCTGCGGATCTGGCCGGCGTGCCGCTTTGGCGATGCCAGTCCGCGAGCAGTGCAGTAGCGAGTGACTCGTCTTCCGGATGAGTGAAATACGCCCGCTGCGCCGGAATATCGAGCAGCGCCAAACGGAAACTGATGCTATGCGCCATCTGCGCGACCACTTCGGGTGCGCCTCGGCCGCCAAGTACGTTTTCCATCAGCTCGGCGCCCAGGCTGGCATAGTAGGTCATCCGGTTAAGCCGCGATTGCTCAGCATCGCAGGCCTGAGCGCGGCGGATCTCGCCGCTTGCGATGCAGCCGAGCCGCGCAAGCATCTCGCGCAGTTCAGCCGAATCTTCCACCGTGTTCTGGCTATACAACGACATTGCCAAGGGCCGGCCCGCGTCGTCGGTGCCGCACAGCAGCAAGGCCACTCCGCGATATGACTGGGCCACCGCTTCGGCCTGATAAAGCGGATATTCGTAGCGAGTACCCATATCAGCGAAAACCATGGGTTCACCCGCACGTGCGAGTTCTTTGAAGGGACTTGTCTGCAACGGCCAACGTGTTGGTAGCAGCGCGTAGATCAGCGGCCGATCACCGGCTTCCGCTAGTCGCGTGATCAGGCCGGCCTTGGCGTCGATGGCACCCACTTCGCTGGCATACCAACCCGACAGCTTGCTCCCAACAACGGTTAGTTTGTGCAGCGTGACCTCTAGACTTTCCGTGTGGTCGAACGCGTTATACAGGCAAGCCCACTGCTGATCGGCCTCAACGTTTTGTTGACCTTGTTCAGTTGTCGGCAGTGCCACGGATGGCACACGGTCATCGCATGTATTCTTGTTCATACACCACCTAGAAAACTGAATGTAACCCTGTCTTTCGCAGCCTCATCGTCTTGTGGCCATCATAGGTTTCATAAATTTCCGTCTGCCAATTTTTACCTCGATGGCCTATTGCGACACCCATTAGCCGGCCGGAGTCAAGGTACGAATTTATCCAGCGAAATTCTTTCCATTGCTTGCCATGCTGTCTGCGCAACGCGCAATCGCATCCGTTTTCGCAGGCCGACCGCCTCGCGGGCGCAGACGACTGCGCGCGAGTGGGGCCACACTGCAGCGAGGCGCCCCCGCGTTGTTGGCCGCAGTGGCGGTGCTCGTCATGAGCGCACCCCGAGCCCAAACAAGCCACGCAGCCGCGACCACAGTATCTTCCAGAACATGCTGCTGAGATTGAGCGGGGCCGCTGGCGCGGGCTGTGCGGCCACGGCGGCTCGAGCAGGCCCGGCGGCTTCGGGCTGCATATCATGCGCGGCCGGCGAGTTTTGCGCGAGCGGCGGCGCAGCGTCGAGCTTAGCCTTCAGGTTCCCGGCGAACGCGTCGGTCATCCGTGTCGCAAGTTCCTTCACGATGCCGCCGCGTGAGAACTGCGCGAGGCTGCCCGCAATCGCATATTCAACCTTAACGTCGACACGTGTTTCACCCGTTGAGCTTGCTGCGAGCGCGAAGGATGCGATTCCTTTCACGCGCGACGCGCTCTTGCGATCGACGCCACCGCCGCTCACGCTTCCGCGCTTCGTGGTTTCGTCGAGCGTCATCTCGCCCTCGCCCGCGAAGCTCGCGACGATCGGGCCGAGCTTGACGGTGATTGCGAGTTTCAGCAGGCCGTTCTCGGACGGAGCGCTCAGCGACGCACCCGGCAGGCACGCGATAATCCCCGGCGTGTCGTGAAACGAGTCCCATACGGCATCGCGCGGGTAGGGGACAGTGAAGCTCTGTTCGATTTCCATGTAGTCTGCGTTTCGGTGTTCAGGCAGTGGCGGCGAGCGGCGGCGCGGCGCTCGCCCGGTGAGCGTCGAGCACGCGCCGGATCGCCCGGACGATACCCACATAACCCGTGCAGCGGCACAGGTTGCCGGAGAGTTCGAGGCGCACCCGGGCGTCATCCGCATCGGGCAGTCGCATGACAATGTCGCGCGCCGTCATGAGCATGCCCGGCGTGCAGTAGCCGCACTGCAGCGCGTGCTCGGCGGTAAACGCGGCGCGCAGCTGGTTCATCGGCGCATCGTCATCGAAGCCTTCAATGCTGCGCACCTCCGACCCCGCGCAGGCAAGCGCCGGCGTGATGCAGGAGCGCGCCGGCGCGCCGTCCACCATCACGGTGCACGCGCCGCAGACGCCTTGTTCGCAGCCGATGTTCGTGCCGGTCAGCATTTGCTGCTCCCGCAGGAAGTCGGCCAGATTCGTGCGGGGTTCGACGCAAGCGGCGACTTGCGCTTGGTTCACGATAAGCATCAGCGGCTTCTTGATAGCGTCGGTCATTGCGGATTCCTGCCGTGTTCGCGGAGCGTAGCAGCGGCACGCTCGAGCGCCACGCGATGCACCTGGTATTCATAGCTGCCCGGTTCCAGTCCTGCGTCCATGAGATGCGGCTCGAGCAGGGCGGAGGCGGGGTCATCCACCAGCGCCCGGGCATTGGCGATCAGATACGGCGGCCCATCGATCGCACCAATTACCGCGCGGCAGATGCCGGCCTGCGCGTCGTCGATGAACAGTGCGATGGCTTCGGCGAATTCTCCGGGCTTGCGGTTGAACTTGTAGTAACTCCAGCGCGCGGTATTCGACAGGCGGCGCACGCGCACGCCGGCTAGTATCTCGTCGGGTTCGAGCGCGGTCGTGAACGCGCCGAGCATCCAGTCGGCGCTTTTCACTGTCCGCTCGCCGTTTGATCCGGTCACAAGAAAGTCGGCGTCGAGCCCGCGCATCACGTTGATCCAGTCGGCTGCCGGATCGGCGTGCGCGAGGCTGCCACCGAGCGTGCCGCGATTGCGCACCGCCCGATACGCGATACCGCGTGCGACGTGCACCATCAGTCCTCGTGTGAAATCGTCGATGCGCGCGTCCTCGATCTGCGCGTGCGTCACGCCTGCGCCGATCACGCCGTATTCGCCCTCGGCGCGGCATGTTTTCAGCGCCGTGATGCCGCGCAGATCGACCAGCAATTCGGGTTGCGCGAGACGGAGGTTCATCATCGGCCCGAGCGACTGGCTGCCGGACACGAACTTGCCCATGCCGCTGGTCGCCGCGACGAGGCGGATTGCTTCGTCGCACGCGATCGGTTTTTCGTAGTCGAACGCTGCGGCTTTCATGCAGGCACTCCTCTGGTAGTGGCTTCCCGCGAAGCGACGGCGAGTGCTTCGAGAATCACTCGCGGCGACGCGGGCAACTGATGCACCGCGGCATTGAACGGCCGCAACGCGTCGTTTATCGCATTGGCGATCGCGGCGGGTGAACCGATCGCACCGCTTTCGCCGATTCCTTTCTGGCCAAATTCGGTGTACGGCGAGGGCGTTTCCATGTGTTCAATGCGGATCGCCGGGACTTCAGTGGCTCCTGGAAGCAGATAGTCGGCCAGGGTGGACGCGAGCGGCTGGCCGTCTTCGCTATACGGCATCGCTTCGTAGAGCGCTGTGCCAATGCCTTGCGCCGTGCCCCCGAAGACCTGGCCGTCGACGACCATTGGATTGATCAGCACGCCGCCATCTTCCACGATCACATAGTCGAGGATTTCGGTCTGGCCGAGCGACGTATCCACGGCAACGACCACCGCGTGGCATGCATAGCTGAATGTGCCGGTGTCGCGCTTCGCCTGGTACGTTGTCGCGACTTCGAGGCCGCGCGGATCCACATCGGGCGGCAGAAGCTGCGGTTGCAGGTACCAGGTGTGCGCGATTTCCTCGAGCGTGCGCCGTCCTCCAGCGCCGACCACCGCAGCTCGCTCCCAGCGCACCGCGTCGACCGGTTCCATCAGCAGCCATGCGCCGATCCTGAGCAGACGGGCTTTCAGTTCCTTCGCCGCCTGACCGACCGCGCCACCTGCCATCACGATGGAACGCGATCCCCATGTGCCCGTCGAGTACGGCGTGACGCCGGTGTCGCCGAGCACGATGCGCACGCGCTCCGTGTCGATGCCGAGCACGTCGTGCGCGATCTGCGCGAGCGTCGTCTCCATGCTCTGACCGTGCGAATGCACGCCCGCGCGAACCTCGAGCACACCGTCAGGCGTGAGGCGGATGACCGCGGGTTCACGGCCAGGCACCATCGGAAAGCCGTAGCCGTGATACACCGATGTACCGTGCGCACCCTGCTCGCAGAAGATCGCCATGCCGAAGCCGATGCGCCGTCCGTCCGGCTCGCCGCCCTGCTGGCGCGCGCGTACGGCGGGCAGGTTGATTGAGTCGATTGCGCGGCGTACTGCCTGCGGATAATCGCCGCTGTCGAAGTGCTTGCCAGTGATGTTGTCGTAGGGCATTTCGTGCGATTCGATAAGATTGCGCAGGCGCACCTCGTGCGGCTCAATGCCTGCTTCGACCGCGATCGCATCCATCATGGTTTCGATGGCGTAGCAGACTCCGGTGCGCGCGACGCCACGATACGGCAGGATCGGCGGCTTGTTGGTCGCGACCGACCAGGCGCGGCAGCGGTAGCGGTCCATTTTGTATGGGCCGGGAAGAGTGCTGCCGACCTGCGCCGTTTCAAGACACGCCGAAAACGGATACGACGAATACGCGCCGGAATCCACGGTCGCTTCACACTCGAGCGCAAGCAATTTGCCGTCGCGCTCCGCGTAAGCCGTGATGTCGTAGTCGTGCTCACGACAGTTCGCGTTAGCAGTCAGCTGTTCACGCCGATCCTCGATCCAGCGAACCGGCCGTTCGAGATGCATCGCGAGCCAGCCGCAGCAGACTTCTTCAGGCAGCAAAATGCCTTTGTAGCCGAAACCGCCGCCTACATCGGGCGCAATCACGCGGACCTGACCCTCGTCCAGACCGAGACATTTCGCTAGGCCCGTGCGTGTGATATGCGGCATTTGCGTGGACGTGTGCACGATCAACTGCGAGAGCCGACGGTCCCAATGCGCGACCACGCCCCGGCCTTCCATCGGGGCCATGCTCTGCCGTGCCGTCCGTAGCGTGCGGTGCACACGGATAGGCGCGTTTTTGCGGATTGCATCGATATCGACGTCGCTTTTAGCATCCAAAAACGTTTCGAGAAAGACGTTGTCGCCCCATTGTTCGTGAACGAGCGTCGAGCCTTCCCTTCGGGCGGCAAGCATGTCGACAACGGCGGGGAGTTCCTCGAAATCGACGAACACCTGCGCTGCAATATCCTCGGCCTCGGCGCGCGTCGCGGCTACGCACATCGCGATCGTCTCGCCGACCTGACGCACCTTGCCGCTCGCGAGCACCGGCTGTTCAGAGGGTTTGAAGCCGGGCAGGCCGGAGTTCGCGACAATCGGCTGCACGCCGGCGAGATCGGCGAATGTGTAGACCGAACCTTCGAGTCCTGCCGGCTTCTCGATACCGACAATGTGCCCATGCGCGATCGGGCTGCGCACGAACGCGACGTCGAGCATGCCGACCATGCGAATGTTGCCGACATACTCGCCACGGCCATGCATGAAACGGTTGTCTTCCTTTCGGGCAAGCGACGCGCCGATGCCTTGCGGACGATCTGGCGACTGTGGCTGGAGCGGATGTTTCATTGTGTCCTCGTAAAGTGATCAGCGGCGCGAGCGAGCGGCAGGCTCGGCGCGTCGGCATCGAAACGCACGCCGTCGTGCAGACAGAAGAGCGGCATTAGCATGCGGTCGCTCACGACCTGAGTGTCTTCGTTGTTCGAGCCCCTGACGTTTGGACGCATTATAGGCAGCTATATTTTTGGATGCAAAATTTAATGTAATGAGTCCAAAAGTAGACATTCTGCACTCAATTGGGGCGATACGGTCCGCCCTTGTGCGGTGTGAAAATGCGCCGGCATGGGGCGGATGCTATTGGAAAAAGGAGAAATACGTTTGTTGATCAATGGGTTGGAGAAAAGGTTTGCGGCCGCAGAAAAATTGGCATGGAGCTTGCTGAATTGGGGTCGACCGTTTTTGCCGGAGGCTTCAATGCAGTCAAACAGAAGGACGCAGTCTCGCCTCGCATCAACGGCGCCGCTGTTCGGGTCAACCATCGAGTGGTACGACTTTTTTGTTTACGGGACTGTCGCCACGACTATTGTTGGTCCGATGTTCTTCTCCAAGTCAGGCTTCAATTTCACCAACACCTTCCTGATTTCCTGCGCGACGGCGACCGTGTCCATGCCACGTTCCACCGTGCTGGATAGTCTGCTGATCGTGGGCGTGGTGCAGTTCATCGGCCAGCTTTGCGCGGCGCGCATTGCGGAAGCCATCGGCGATGTCAAGCTCCTGAAGTGGACCGCAGGCCTCGGGATGCTCGGCCCTTATCCGATGTTCATGCTCCTCGGCACTAAAGGCATGCTTGGGATTGTGCTCGGGGTGCCGCGCACCACCTTTGCGCATCGGGCTTCTACGCGGTCATACGCAGTTATGCGGCTGGGCATACTCGGCCTCATAACGTTGGGCCAAGTGACACTTACTTCCGCGATGCGAAAGCACCGCTTGATTCCATTCATTCTTAAAAGGTCTCCCGATGGAAAGCATAGCGTCACGTAACCGGAATTCCTCTGTGGTAGAGCGCGGCGAGGAGGGCTGGCTGGCACGACTAGCCATTCGTTTTGCAAGCTGGGCGCAACGTTGGTTTCCAGACGCGTTCGTTTTCGTCGCTCTCGCCGTGGTGTTCGTCGCTGTGGCAGCCATGTTAAATGGCGCTTCGCCGCAGACTGTGGTCAAGGCGTTCGGTGACGGCTTTTGGAGCCTGATGACCTTTACCCTGCAACAGGCTCTCATCGCGATCTCGGGATACATCATCGCGGATTCGCCGCCAGCGGCCCGCCTGATTGAGCGTATGGCTCGTTTGCCTCGGAGCGGAAGATCCGCAGTGGCGTTTATCGCGGTTTTGACTATGGTCATATCGTTAATGAACTGGGCTGTTAGCCTTATCTTCAGCGGCCTTTTGGCTCGGGCGATAGCTCGGCGCACCGATATGCGCATGGATTACCGAGCCGCTGGCGCGGCGGCATTCTTGGGCCTTGGATGTATCTGGGGCCTCGGAATGAGCTCTTCGGCAGCGCAAGTGCAGGCGAACGCCGCTAGCTTACCGAAACCGCTCCTGGCAATTACAGGTGTGATCCCCTTCACAGAGACGATCTTCTTGTGGCAATCCGGGGTTCTCGCGCTTGCGCTGATAATCGTGTCAACGGCCGTGGCATTTTGGTCCTCTCCGAACAACAAAAACGCAGTCACGGCACAAGATCTTGGCGTCGATTTGACTGAAGCATCGCAAGCGCTACCCACGCGACAGCGCCCAGGCGAATGGTTGGAATACAGTCCTATTCTTACTATCCTCATCATCGTGCTTGGATTCGGATGGCTCGTACAGGAATTTTCCGGACAGAATTTTTTTCTCAGGATGTCAAACCTCAACACGTATAACTTCGTCATGTTGATGATTGGCCTCTTACTGCACTGGAGGCCGAAAAGCTTTCTTCAAGCCGCTGCCAAGGCAGTTCCGACAACGGTAGGGATAGTTATCCAGTTCCCATTTTACGGAGCAACCGCGGCGATGATGACTGTCGCGGCGACGGGCGGGCATTCTTTGTCCCACGTGCTTTCGCACGCATTCGTTAGCGTTAGCTCATCGCACACGTTCCCTGCTGTGATCGGAGCGTATTCTGCGATCCTGGGTTTTTTCATTCCCTCAGGAGGCGGGAAGTGGTTACTCGAAGCGCCTTACGTGATGCAAGCTGCCAACGAATTAAAGGTTCATCTTGGCTGGGCCGTGCAAGTGTATAACGCTGCCGAAGCGCTCCCTAATCTTCTTAACCCTTTTTGGATGCTTCCGCTGCTCGGTGTCCTTGGAATTCGTGCGCGCGATATCGTCGGATTTACCGGGTTGCAATGTCTCGTCCACACGCCCATCGTGCTAGCGCTTTTATGGGGATTGGGGGAAACGCTGACGTACGTTGCTCCGGTTATTCCGCACTAACGGGCTGAAGCCAAGGCAACAGTCAGATCAGGAAAGACGATGGCTTTGAAACGAAACCTTGAGTGTGTGCACTATTGCTACCCCAAGGAAATCATAAATTGGGGCTTTCTCGTCGCGTCTATCGCTTCATTTGATCCTTGATGGTGCAGGCTATACACAGGAAAAAGCTTCTCTAGCGTCTAGCATAGGACACGCCTGAGTTTCTCGTGAAGCAATACCGTAAGATCATTACGTTAGCCTGATGAATAAGCCTGATAAGTAAGATGTAGTTATCCTAATTAAATCCATATTTTGACTTAGGGTTGTCACGATATATTTGAGTGGATACGCTGCGACTTCGCTTTAGATCATGTGCGCGGGCACTGGCAGCAGTCGCCGCGGCAATTGGGAAGGGCGTTGTCTCAGGTCGGACTGCCGAGCACGCAAGAGGCAGTTGACACACCCAGGCCGACGCAATTGTTAGCCGCATGACAACCGCTATGGTGCGCGGGATCACCTGTTTCAGGTTGGCGACGGAACTGTGTACGAAGAAAATCTGCGTCGTTATGCAGCCCTTTGCTAGAGGGCCCGCTCAACAAGCATGATGTTTGACGCCGAACGAGTCTCGAAATTATGCAATTGCACGGCCTCACCATAACGGCGTTCGAGAATTGACGACCATTTTTCAAACGAATGAAACCGAAGAATTTTGCACTGGAGATCATAGACATGGTCAATAGATTGCGGCGAGTCTTACCTTCGCTGCCTTGGCTTGCCCCTGCGCTGATCATCCTCTTGATCGCGTACCTCCTGCCCCTCGCGAAAGTGCTAACCGTCAGCGTTCTGGAGCCAGCAGCGGGTTTTGGAAACTATGAGAAACTCCTTCTCGACGAGGGTATGCGGCACATTTTCTGGACAACGTTCCGTATCAGCGGCATCACGACCGTGATCTCGGTTGCGCTCGGTTATGTCGTCGCCCTCGCGATGGTCAACGCACCGCTGCGTCAATTCCATCTGATGCTAGTCTGCGTGTTGATCCCCTTCTGGATCTCGGTTCTGGTCCGAGCTTTTGCCTGGGTCGTCCTGCTGCGCTCCGGCGGCGTGATTAATTCTGCCCTGATCGCGCTCGGCATCATCAAGGAGCCGCTCGATCTCCTCTACAACGACTTTGGCGTGGTCGTCGGCATGGTGCACTACATGGTGCCGCTGGCCGTACTGACCATCTACGGGCAGATGTCTGGTATCGATACCCGTCTGGCCATGGCCGCCCGCGGGCTTGGCGCCGGCCCTACGTATGCGTTCGCCCGAGTCTTTTTCCCACTGAGCGTGCCAGGCATCGCGGCGGCGGCGATCCTCATCTTCATCACGGCGCTCGGTTTCTACATTGTTCCGGCGCTGCTCGGTGGCGGCAAGACACTGATGCTGGCCGGGTACGTCAGCCTGATGATCAACGCCACCGTCGATTGGGGAATGGGAACCGCAATGGCATCTACACTCGCCATCCTTGTGTTCATGATGATGTTCGTGATGTCGCGGATCGTGGATCTGCGCCGTGTATTTGGGAGAGCCTGAGGCCATGAAAACGACATCGCGTCGCGGCATCCTGCTGGCGTCAGGCTGGTTGATCATCTTCTTCCTTCTTGCGCCATCCCTGATTGTTTTTCCGATCTCACTGACCGACACCAGCTATCTCGGGCTGCCCGAGCACGGCTTTTCTCTGCAACATTGGGGAACGGTGGTAACCAACCCGGTCTGGCGTGACAGCTTCTTGCAGAGCCTGCTCATCGCGCTCGCGGCCAGCGCCGTCGCGACTGCGGCCGGTACGCTCTGCGCAATCGGATGCTGGCGGCTTTCGTCCCGCTTCGGCGAGTTTGTTCGCGTACTCATGCTCGCGCCATTGATCGTTCCGCAGATCGTGTACGCCCTTGGCCTTTATCGCTTCTATGCAACGCTCCACCTGCTGGACACGTATGCAGGCGTGATCGCAGCGCATGCTGCGATCGGACTTCCATTCGTTATGTTGATAGTCGGTGCCGCGCTGGTCAATTTTGATATCCGCCTGGAGCGGGCTGCTCGCAATCTCGGCGCGACCCCGACGCAAGCGCTTCGACGGGTGCTTATACCCAACATCAGGACAGGGATCATCTCGGGCGCTGTCTTCGCCTTCATTGCTTCCTGGGACGAGTTGATCATCGTGCTGTTCATTGCCAGCCGCAAGGTACGCACCCTGCCGCGGGCGATCTGGTCCGGCGTCAACGAAAGCCTCGATCCAGCGATCGCTGCTGTAGCGGTCATTCTGATCATCGTCACGGTGCTGGTGCTGTCAATCTCATTGCACGCAGGCCGCCGGCAACCGGCACGAAACCCTAACTGACTACCCGTCAAGACAGTCATGACTAATTGCCCCGCTACTTTCAGTTTCCGGGCCGTCACCAAGCGCTATGGCGCCGTGATGGCGGTCGACAACGTCTCGCTTGACGTCAATGGCGGAACGTTCTTCAGCCTGCTTGGCCCTTCTGGATCCGGCAAAACGACCCTGCTCATGATGGCGGCCGGCTTCGAGGTGCCAAGCACAGGCGACGTCACCTACGGCACACGGGAGATCACGCACGTACCACCCGAGAAGCGCAACTTCGGCATGGTGTTCCAGGGCTACGCTCTTTTTCCGAACCTGACGGTAGCCGAAAATATCTGCTTTCCGTTGGCTGTGCGCAACGTAGGCCGCGCGGAACGCGAACAGCGGGTGCTTACGGCGCTCGATCTCGTGCATCTATCCGGCTTCGGCGACCGCTTGCCGAAGCAACTCTCCGGCGGCCAGCAGCAGCGCGTGGCCCTCGCTCGCGCACTCATCTTCGAGCCAGACATCCTGCTACTGGATGAACCGCTTAGCGCGCTCGACAAGAAACTGAGGGTCGGGTTGCAGATCGAGTTGCGAGAACTGCAGCGCCGCATTGGCAAAACCTTTATCTGCGTCACCCACGACCAGGAGGAGGCGTTGTCCATGTCAGACGAGATAGCAATCGTCCGCAACGGGAAAATCGTGCAGCGGGGAGCCCCCGAGCAGCTTTTCGAACGCCCGGCCACTCATTTTGTCGCTGACTTCCTTGGCGAAAGCAACTTCCTGGAAGGCACGGTTCTCGAGACCGATGGCGCGGGATTCGTTCGCTATGGAGCGCAAGGAACAACACTCGTGCAGCAGTCCGACGTCAGGCTCGAGCCTGGCGAACGGGTCCTCGTCTCGCTTCGGCCCTCCAAGGTTTCACTGACCCCGGACTGCCCCCCCAACCGGGCCAATCTGACGTCCGGGACGCTGGCGGGATGGAGCTATCGTGGAACGGAAGTGCACTACGAGGTGAACACCTCACTCGGCCGCCTCTCGGTTAACGCGCCAACCTGGCAGTCGGATTTTTTCCCTACGGGCGGACAGGACGTCTGGCTGAGCTGGCCGCCGGATGCGGCGACGATCGTCAAAGACGACCGTGTGACGCGAGAACCACGGCAGGGAAATCTGCCTAGACCTCCGGCCGATCCCGAAGGCAATGGTAGCAAGTACGTCAAAAGGTCGGATCACCCACAACAGGAGAATGTCGATGTCGAAGCAAAATAGCGAGATGGATCAGAGCTTTTTGGACCTGGACGCGTCGGTTCATACTAGCAGGCGCTCTTTTCTAAAGATGCTGACCGCGGCTGGCGCTGTCGGTTTAATTCCGCGGTCAGGATTCGCGGCAGACGGCGAGTTCGTCCTCGCTAACTGGGGTGGAACCGCGGAAAAGGCAGTAATGGCAGCCTTCGCCGACGCCCTCAAAAAGAGCACCGGTTTGTCGCTGGTCGTCGATGGCAGCGGACCGATGGCGGGCAAGGTTCGTGCGATGGAAGAAGCGAAGAACGTCAATTGGGACGTGATGGATATCGACCTCGGGGACATGACGCAATTGGGCACCTCTGGCTTCGCCGAAGAGATTGACTATTCCATCGTCGACAAGTCGAAAGTGTTGCCGGGCCTGGCCACTCGCTGGGGTGTCGGCAACTATCTCTTCTCCTATGTCTTCGCAGTGAACGAGAAGAAAGCCAAAGGCGCCGTGCCGAAAACATGGGCGGACTTCTGGAACGTCAAGGACTTTCCGGGCAACCGAGCCCTCCCTGGCTTTTCAGCAGGGACATTGGAAGCAGCGCTTCTCGCTGACGGCGTCGTGCCCGCAAAGCTCTATCCGCTTGACGTGGACCGCGCGATCGCCAAGATCAAACAACTCACGCCCCACTGCGTATTCTGGAAAAGCGGTGCCCAAAGCGAGGATTTGCTGCGTCAAGGCGAAGTGCTTGCCAGTCTGATGTGGAGCAATCGCGCCGTCGTCGTGCGCCGCGACATGCCGGGCATCAGCTGGACGTGGGACAACGCCATTCTTTGTTCATCGAGCTGGGGCGTGCCGAAGGGCAATCCGGCAGGCAAGGCGGCGGCCATGAAATTTATTAATCTGTCGCTGGATCCGGCCAGCCAGGCAAAGGTATTCGCAATCGTCGGCATGAGCCCGTCGAATCCCTCCGCCGCCGCATTGATTCCGGCAGCAGAACAACAGTACAACGCGATAGCATTTGCAGACAAGCAAGTGCAGCAAAACGAGGCGTGGTATGCAGAACATGGTGCGGCAGCCGAAGCGAAATACGTCAAGGCGATCGCTTCCTGACTGTCTGACCGCGTGGCGGTCCCCGATAACCACCTTTACTTAAATATCCTCTATAGAGAGATTGTGAAATGACTACCCGCTCCATACCTCGTGCCGACTTTGCTATTGTCTGCGGCAGCGCCAATTGGGGTCTGCGTTTTCCCGAAGACCTCGATGAACCCGGCGTCACGGTGGTTGAACGAGATCTCGAATTTGACACACCCTGGGGGCCAAGCGCCGAGTGGAAGGTGCTGGAGATTGACGGCTCCAGGACCTCCGACGGCAAGACGCGCACCGTGCTGACCGTGTTCTCTCACGGATGGCCACTGGACCGAATCGACCACGAAGCCCACAGGCGCGTCTTCTGGCTGCTTCAGGAGGCGGGTGTCCGCAAGGTCATAGCCTGTTCGACAGTCGGCTCGCTCAACCGTGCAGTCTTTGCAGGCGATTTTGTCATTGCGAGCGACATGCTGGAGTTGACCCAGACCCAGCACTCGTTATTACCCAGCCGTTACCACTACGACTGCTCGGGCAAGCAGCTTGTCTGCCCCGCCTGCGCCGCGATCATGGAGGCAACCGCCAAGTCGCTATGGTCAACCGATGCTCGTGTGTTTGGTCCGCGCTCACGCCTGGTCGCGGCGCACGCTTGGGGTCCAAGGTTGACATCCGCTGCGGAAGTGACGGCGTACCGCACGCTCGGCGCTGATTTCATCAATCACAGTCTCGCGCCCGAAGCCACGCTCGCCCGTGAGATTGGCGCGTGCTTCGTCAACTGTGCCTTTATCACCGCTGCGTTCGAAAATTACTTTTCTCCGCCTGAGGACAAGCTGCTCGGCGTGGAGGAAGGCGCGCTGCGCAATATGAAACTCGCCGCATCGCGAATCGCGCTCAGGGCCGTTGCCGCATTCGATGCAGATGGTGACTGCGTCTGTTCAAGCTTGCGTTCACCCATGCCTGAAGACTATGCCGGTCGACGGTAGCCCCAGCCTTATTGTCTGATCGGCAGGCCTGGATATTCAAAGAGCCGCCTTGCTGACCAACGCGGCTCGGCTTGGCTTAGCCAATAAACTTCATCGTCCTTCGTCGAATCCGGGCAGACGGAATCGTAGATAGTCGTTTCATCCCTGCAATTCCTGGCGTAGCAATTTAGTTTGATCACTTCCCCACCGCGTTTTTAAATAAAATTACGGGTTCCTAAATCATGAAAAAATTCCTGCCGTTAGTAGTCGGTCCGTTTTTTTGCACGTGTGCCATGGCCCAGTCGTCGGTCACGTTGTATGGCATTATCGACGCCGGCCTGAGTTATGTCAGCAATACGGGGGGACAGCACTCCTACCTCTTCGACGACGGCATCTCGTACGGAAACCGGGTCGGCTTCTCGGGCACCGAAGATCTGGGTGGCGGCAACAGGGCTGTGTTCAAGCTGGAAAACGGCTTTCGCCTAGGCAATGGCCAGTTGAATCAGGGCGGTGCGATGTTCGGCCGCCAGGCGTACGTAGGTCTCGGCAATAACTGGGGAACGCTTACGCTCGGTAACCAGTATGACTTCGCGTTCGCCTATACGTCCGCATTCAACATCAGTGGGTACGGCACCGGCTACGGCGTCCACCTGGGCGACGCCGACCGCCAGGGCGGCGACCGTTTGAAAAACTCGGTCAAATTCGAAAGCACCAATTTCCATGGCCTGGTGGTTGCCGGCCTGTACTCGTTCAGCAATACCGCAGGCAATTTCCGCGACGGCAGTGCCTGGGGCCTGGGGTCGACTTACTCAATGGGCAGCTTTTCCGCCGGCGGCAACTACACGCGTCTGAATTCACCCAGCGGCCCTGCAAGCCTTGATCCTTACGCGCAGTTCGGCATAAAGACCATGCTGGGTCAAACGGTCGCGACCGTTAGCCCCGCGACAGGTGCGGTAACCGATCTGCATTCGAGCACACCATTCCAGGTCGACTCGCAATCCATTCTCGGCCTGGGCGCTTCCTACGCCTTTAACAAACTGACGGTTAGCGGCGATTTCAGCAGTACGACGTTCAAGGGCTACGGGCAATCATCGACGCTGCGTGTCTACGAGACCGGTTTGCAATACCGCGCGACAGCAGCACTGTCGTTGATCAGCGGCTACCAGTACACCACCTTCGAAGGTCATCACTGGCATGAGGTGGCGCTTGCAACGCACTATTCGCTGTCAAAAACCACGGACGTTTATGCCGGACTGGATTGGATGCGCGCGTCGGCGGGTGTCGACGCCGTGATCGGTTATGCGTTCACGCCTTCGTCGGGGCGCACGCAGACGGACGCGCGCATTGGCATGCGGCACAATTTCTAAACCGTGAGTCGTTAGCGCTCACGTCACGCGCCTTGACGGAGGGTGTTGGGTTTTGTCGCATTGAGCCGGTCTGCTATTGTGGGCATCCCGCTGGTGCGAACGATATTCGAGCATGACGACCCCGAACGCCGCTGTAAGGCGGTGTCCGGGATTTTGTCTAACGCGGCGACATCCGGTCTTCGAACTGGATAGTGAAGCGGTTTAGGGAGGCCGGCTTGGTTCTGTCGTGGCAAGGAACTCTGGACGGCTCTGGTGCAAATAGCTGGTGAGACCGGGACGTCTCCGTTAAATAAGGATTCCCTATTTATTGGACAGAACAGCATTCCAGACGGCGGGCGCAGCGGTATCTTTGAGTCTGAGAGCCCAGAAGTCGAACTGCCCCTTGCGAATGCGGTGCATCAACTCGATGCCTGAAATCGTGGTCGCGGCACTTTTGAACCGTTTGAATCCGAGCATCACTTTCGTTCTGGACTTAATGTTTCGATGATCCTGCTCGATCACGTTGTTCAGATACTTCGACGAGCGCACATGCGTTCCCTCAGGCAGCAGACCGTCAGCGATCATCTCCCGCACGGCCCGGTGCGAAGCGGCATACCCATCGAGCGTGATCGTCTCCGGTGGCTGGCCCTGATGTTTGATGGCCTTGCTGAAAAAGGCTTTGGCCGCGGTTACATCGCGCTTCGCTCTGAGCATGAAGTCCACTGTCTGGCCGGCCCGATCGACCGCCCGGTAGAGATAGACCCACTTGCCCCGAATCTTCAGATAGGTCTCGTCAACACGCCATGACCGGCCTGTGGGTATCCCAAACCGATTCCAACACTTGACGAACTCCGGCGTAAAGCGCTTTACCCAACGCATGATCGTGGTGTGTGCCAGCGACAATCCCCGCTCGGCCATCATTTCGGCCAGATCGCGCAGACTTAGCTTGTAGCGAAGGTACCAACGCACACACAGAATAATGATCTCCCGATCAAAATGCCGACCTTCGAACACCCCCTCCAGAACTTTCCCCTTGCTCATCACCGGCCACCAGATTGATTGGATCGCTACTTTAACCAATCCAATGAGCCTATTTGCACCAGAACCCGAGAGCGCGCAACGGCGGTTTTTGACAAACGTCAGCACGCTCACTCATCAGCCTTGCTGAGTCCATTCCATACGACCTTCACGGCCTTGCGGAACGCATGCATTTGCGAGACGCTGTCTTCGCTCCAGCGAAGGAACACGACCAAGCCTTCAAAACTCGACATGATCAACGCACCGCGCAACTCGCACTCTTCAGGCGACAACGCCGGATTGACTTCACCGACAAGTTTTCCAAAGAGCCGCGTGAACTGCTTCTGTATCTCTACAACGACATCACGCGCGAACGGCTCGTGCAGAGCCAATCCCCAAATTTCGAAGACAGCTGCTGGGAGGCCAGGTTTGACGAACTCTTTGAAAGCATCGTCGATGATCGCTTCGAGCCGCGCCTGCGCGGAGCGGTTTCTATTTTTCGCGACGGCCCGAAAGCGTTCGAGATGCCGCCTGGCGATTTCCTCGAGTGTGGCGCGCAGCAGAGCCTCGCGGGTCGGGAAATAGTGCTGAAGGGTGCTCAGGCGGATACCCGCATCGTTGGCCACACGATTGATCGAATAGCCGGCGTACCCGGTCGCGATGAGGACGTCGATCGACACGTCGATGACTTCGGGCACCCGAGTTTCCCGATTGCCTCGCCGTCTCACAGGCGCCGCCGCGCCGGGATGGAACATCGCTGAGGATGTAAGAGTGAGCTTCTTCATTCGCAGTCCCTCCCAGATTCGCCGGCCAGGGCGCTCATCAACCAGAGTCGGCACGCCAGCGCCCACTTACACGACTACAGCCCTGTTATGACAGTTGGCGTCACAGTGCCGGAGCCTCAGATTCGCCCACTTTTCCGATCTACCGCGCGACTCTCCGAACCGTCCGGTTGTGCCGGTATTAAGTATAGGTTGAAGTACCTATTATGAAAAGACAAACCCCTCCAGATGCACCAGTTTTTTGCCGATTTCTAAGGGAATATAAACCACTATCGTTTACCCTTCTCAAGCACCGGTTGATTTGAATTATAGGTTTCACAACCTATAATTCAAATCGAAGAATCTACAAGACGCTACAGAGTTCCGGCCGCTCGGTACGGAATCGTGGCGTCGAGAAGGAGCGTGAAATGGGCACCGGCGAGAAGTCCTTGCGTTCGCTGATCGACAAGTGGCTCGGGTCTAATGAGGCGATGACGATGCGTGTGATCCAGTTCAGCCGCATGCCGGCGGATCGAAGGCGCTACGTGCGCGTCGGTGCGTCGCGGCCTCAGGGGAGCCTGACAATCGTTTTCTTTCGGCACGATGACGGCTCGTGGAATGTCTTCCCGCCAAAGTCGACCGCTCCGGCGATGCGTGCGGAGCGGCTTGCTGTGTAAGCGACCGTCGATGACAGGAGGTAAATTAGCTCGCGTTTTCCCCGAGCGAGAAGGAATGAACTCTGCACGCTCTCAGGTGGAATCCAACAGATGGCCTCTGGCTGTCTGGCCACTTCGACGCACGTGCCGATCATTGCGCTCATGCCAAGGGTCCCCATGAGCGTACGATGGCCTTCTCTTGCAAAGTCGCGTCGCTGCGCCTCGATACAAACCGTCCGCGCTGCCGCGGGCGCGGAAACTGGTTGTGCCGAACGGCTATGCCGCGTGCGGCGTGGATGTTCATGCTCACCATCGCCGCACCGATTGCTCAGGCTAGCGGACCCAATCGGCGAAAATCGTTCGAGTTGGCTGGCACTTATCGCAGTCTCGCCTGATCGCCGAGGACAGCTCGCATATAAGAGGAGGAGACCATAGATGGATTTTCACAAACTGCCTGACATTGACCTCAAGCTGCTTGTCGTCTTCGACGAGATCCGTAAATGCCGGAGCATTACGCTAGCCGCTGAAAATATCGGGGTCACCCAGTCGGCGATAAGTAAGTCCTTGCAACGTCTGCGACACAATCTAGGAGACACACTTTTTGTTCGAACTACTAATGGTATGGAGGCGACGCCCAGGGCGGAAGCGCTGGAGGCTCCGATCTCGGAAATTCTGCGTGCGTATTACGATCGGATCGCAATCGCCCCCCCGTTTGATCCGGTATCTTCCGAACGTATTTTCACGGTTCATGCGTCGGATCTGGGGATGTCGATTTTCTTGCCGATCGTCGTGCCTGAGGTGAAGCGACAGGCGGCACGCGTTCGCATCCACTGCACGACTGCGAATCAACGCGAGGTGCTCGACGCGCTTGAGAGTGGGGACATCGATCTGTCTCTCGGTGCGTTTTCCTCCTTATCCGAAAGCGGAATCTATCAACAGCGTTTGTTCGTCGAACACTACATTTGCCTTGTCCGCCGGGGACATCCGTTATGCAAGGCGCCGCGCTTCGATCTGGACCTGTTCCGACAACAAACTCACATCATCATCGCAAGTGGAAAATCTGGGCATATACATGGGCGCGCCGAGACCATTTTGCTTGACGAAATTCCCCCGTTGAATGTGGCAATGAAAGTGCCGAGCTTCGTCCTCGCTGCGATGCTGCTTCGAAGCACAGATCACATCCTTACCATTCCGTCTGCAGCAGCTATCGCGCTGGCACCTGAGTTCGAACTGGAGAGTCTACCCTGTCCCGTGCCGCTGCCAGAGTTCACGGTTTTTCAGTATTGGCACGAGCGATTTTCACATGATCCAGCTTGTCAATGGTTACGCGGACTGATTCGCGACGTCTTCGATGGTCCTAATTCCGTGATGGAACGTATCAAGTCGAAATTGGATTTCCCGCCGTCTCTTTCTCAGCAAAGAGATGAGGCGCGTAAGGGCTGAGATCCGGCCCAACTGGAACAATCCCGGTTGGGTTGATCGTCGTATGACTTAGGTAGTAGTGCCTTTTGATATGGTCAAAATTCACTGTCGAGGCGATGCCGGGCATTTGGTAAAGACGGATAGCGTGGGACCACAAATTCCGGTAGTCCGTCAACCGACGGATGTTGCATTTAAAATGGCTGTAGTAGACGAGGTCGAAGCGAACAAGCGTCACGAACAGTCTCCAGTCAGCTTCCGTCAAGCGCCCCCCGCATAGGAACCCTTCAATCGCCAAACGCGAGTCTAATCTGTCCAATGCGTGGAAAAGGTTCCGTACGGCCTCTTCGTATGTCTCTTGCACCGTCGCGAAACCGGCGCGATAAACACCGTTGTTGACCGCATGATAGATCAGTTCGTTTGTAGCATCGATCTCGTCCCGCAGCGTTTCTGGATACATATCAACCGACGGATTCAGGGCCACCGAATCGAATGCGGAGTTGAGCATTCTCATGATCTCCGACGACTCGTTGTTGACGATGGTGCGGGTCTTTTTGTCGAACAGTACCGGAACCGTGACGCGTCCCGTATAGTTGTGTTGTATGGCGCTATATACCTCGTGGAGATGATTGGCCCCAAAAACAGGATCTGGATCGCCACCTGCGAACTCCGTGAAGGTCCATCCGTTCGAACCAACTTGGGGTGCAACGGCCGAGACGGAAATCACACTTTGCAAACCTTTGATCGCAAGCGCGATCGTGGTCCGGTGCGACCAGGGGCAGGCCGCCGATACGTACAGATGATAGCGACCCGCCTCGGGTGGAAAAGCGGAGCCAGAGGACTCCGTGATGGTTTGCCGGAATATCGCCTCCGTGCGAACGAATTCGCCATGGAGCCCGTTGCGCGCAGCTGCGTCGTTGGATTTCCATATTCCCTCGATCAACATTCCCATTCGATACCTCGTATGAAGCGGATCAGGCTCCGGGGTTCACGACAGCCGGCACAATGGGCACCACCCGCGCCGCATTCTGCTCGCTCTTGATCAGTTTTTCGAAGATGCGACGGGAACGTGTCTGGTGGCTATCGCTAAGTGCAAGCACCTCGCGCGGTCGGCGATCGCCCAATGCCACGATCATCTCCTCGATAGCCGTAATCCCGATCTTGTCCTCTTCAATCACTGCGCCCATTGCGTGATTGAAAATCCCCGTGGTCGCTTCATCCTTTGCGAAATCCCGTGCGATCGCGAAGTGATAGTGCGTAGTGTGCCGTCGACCGGGGGTAACGCCGTGAAAAATCGCCAGCCGTCCGAGCAGTTCCCCCGGGGTATCGCCAACGCTAGGTTTGCGAAATTCGTCCATACCGCAGTGCAACCCAGGCATCAAAAATTTGAGGGTGATGGTGCGGTCGATGAGTCCCTTGTAGTTGAGGAAGGGCGTGAATACTTCTGGACACGGGAAGTTCTTGATCACTCGCGTGCTCTCGGCCCAGTTGTCGCCTTCAGCATGGGTTTCCGGCGTGGATGCGACGGAGTCACTGCCGTTGCCAATAGTATTGCTGTGCAGAATGGAAATGTGCGTGAGATCTAGCAAGTTGTCGTGCAGCAGTTGGTAACGACAGGCTACCTCGTTATAGACCACAACATTCGACACATATTCTGGGTCGGTCAATCCGATTTCCCTATGGTTAGGGATCGTCGACTCATCCGCGAGAGCGGCGTCACCCATCCATATCCATAGCCAGTCCCACCGCTCGACAAGCGGGTAGGCCTTGATGCGGCAAGCCGCCGGAATTTTTTCCTGAGCGGGAATACGAACGCACGCACCATCGGGGCCATAGGTAAATCCGTGATACCCACACTCGATGTTATCTCCCTGAAGCTTGCTTTGAGATAACGGGAAGTGACGATGCGCGCACCGGCCCTCCAAGGCTACCGCTTTGCCCACTTCAGTGCGGTAGAAGACAACCGGCTCGTCGAGGATCCAGCGTTCCAACAAATTCTGCCGGCCTACATCGCGCGAGAATGCCGCGATATACCATTGGTTGCGAGCGGCAAAAACGTCCTCTGAAAATGGGTACATGTCTCGTCTCCTCTATCTTGTGAAAATCCATAAATCAATACCAGACGGTTGCTTCTCGTGCTGCCCGAGGTTCCTTCCGAGCCCGCCACTAGTGCGCCCTAGATCGCCCCAACCCACGCGCGGCGGATCTTCGCTGATGCGAAGCTGGGACGTTGGATCATCCGATCGTAATAGGCCGAGAGAGACTGGAAACACGCAAACAGGTCGCCCAGTTTGAGCATGTCCAGTCTCGCCAGCGTCACTGTCCAGATTACGTCTGCAATCGAATATTCAGAGGAGCTGATGAACGGACTGGCTGCCAGAACGGTGTCGAGACGTGTAAACACTGCATCGAGTTCGTCTAGCGCTTTCTGTGTCGAAGCGCCGTCTGCCGACGCATCCCGCAGAACAGAAACCCGCCGGTGCAAGGCCGTCCACGTATCACTTAACTCTGGGTAGAGTTTGCTGTTCAGTTCGATTCGGGCAAGGCGTGATTCGAGTACTTCGTTGCCGCGTGGTATTCCCCCCCGGCCGTAACTGATAGCATGCAACGGAAAGGTGTCGGCGGCCTCCACCCATCGCTCGACTTCCGCGCGCTGATTCGGGTCACCCGGCAAGCCCTTTCCAGACCGCTCGGCGAGGTAGCGCATGATTCGCGCGGAGTCAGTGACCGTATGGTTGCCGTCGCAGAGTGTCGGTACGACTCCGCGCGGATTGATGCGCACATACCATGGCTCGAGATTTTCGAGCGCAAGTCCGATGTCCACGATCCGTTCTTCGTACGGGATGGAAAGCTCGCTCAAGCACAGGCGCACCTTCATCGAGCAAATGGACATCGGATAGTGGTACAGCAATATCTGGCTCATTTCGTTAGCCCCTCTTGGTAGCTTCTGCACTACTTAACGACTGATTTTTGGCGCCGCGTGTCCGCCGGTTTTTGCTGGGTTTCACTTCGCGTCGGGGTTCCCAGTTACCCAAGTCCACGCATATATCGATACATCTGCGAAGAGGTCGGCCTTGCGATAAGGATCACCCTGTGAAAATTGCTCTGCAGCGTCCCGGGTCTCTGACTCCACGACGAGCAAAGACCCCACCATTGTCGCGCCATCGGGCCCTAGCAACGGCCCAGCAAGCTTAAGGACGACATCTTGATGTGAAGTGTGAAGATAATCGCGGTGCGTGGCCCGGGTTTTAAGGCGAAGCTCCTCAGCGCCCTCACGGTCGCGTCCGATGATGACGAAGTACATGGTAGGTTTTCCTTAGCCGGCGGGGTCTGGCTCCAGCGCAAAGCTGAAGTCGAGCGCATAAAAGGGGCGGTCAATCCGCGTTCCGTCCGGCGCTGTTCCGGGCGACAGTCTTTCGTACGTACCGATACAGGAGCTCCTGACGCCAAAGACCGCATCAGAATCGAGGTAGGGGTCGCCGTCGGCGAAAACGTGCGTTACCAGCGTGTCAAATCCAGGCTTCCTTATCCGGAAATGAACGTGAGCAGGGCGCATGGGTGACCGTTTGGTGGCACGCATCATCGTTCCGACGGGCCCATCTGTCGGAATCGGATAGCTTTTGGGGAGAATGGACCAGAAACTGAAACGGCCTTCAGCGTCCGTTTTAAAAACCGCGCGCAAACGCGACCGCTCGACCGCCCAGTCCGCGTCCTGCGTGTCATAGTGGCCTTCCGCGTCGGCATGCCAGACGTCCACCAGTGCGCCCTCCACGGGCGCGTCGCCCGAACTCACTCGCGCCGACACATAGAGAGCTTCGCCTTGCGTTCCTCGAGCGATATCACTGCCGGGCTCAATTAGAGTAGGCACGCCTTCGACATGAAACGGACCGAACACCGTCTGCTCGGTCATTCCTGCAGCACGGCTATGGTTTTGCGCTACCACGAGTTGCGAAAGCCCGAGAGTGTCGGACAAAAGCACGAATTCCTGGCGGACCTCGTTGCACATCTGGCCCGTTTCCGTCAGGTATTCGATGCCAGCGAACCACTCGGCTTCGGTCAGCTTCACTTCTCGCGCGAAGTCATGGAGGTGCTGAATCAGGCTTCGCATAATCTGATGAAGCCGCGCGTCCGGCGTGTCGGCTATTCGACGATGCACCTCGGTGGTGATGTTGTGCTCGTCAAGGTTACGCATGTTCGGCAACCTCGAGTCGCACGGCGGCGTCCTGATGCTGACCCGCGTACTGTCCAATGAACCGCTCGATCGCATTGATAGTCAGGACCGGGGTCTCGTAGATCGGGTAGTGTCCCGCACCTGCGATAACCTGGATCTCCGCAGTCTGATAGAACTTTGCCGTCGTTTCCCGGGCGGTCGGCTCCGAGCAGGCCGGATCGTGTTCCCCTACCAGCGCCAGAATGGGTGTTGAGAGTTTTTTGACCTCTTCGCTGACGTCCGTGCGTCCGGCATCGTTCGCATAGCTCGCGAAAGCGGTCGGATTGATCTTGTCAAACGTCGCGGCGACCACCGCGTGCGCAAAAGCCGTCGAGTACCGGTTCGCCGTGCCGCTCGTTGCGATTAACTCCCGCTTTTCTGGCGAGTTGGCGGCTGCCTGCATGAGCTCAACTCGCGCCGGATCGTGTGTAGCACCTTTTGAACTAACGCCGGCGATCGACACGATGGCAAATACCCGGTGCGGCATCGCAATCGCCAGCATCTGCGCGGCGAGCGCACCGAGTGAATGTCCACCAACAGCAAATTGACGCCAACCCAGAAATTCCACTAGCTTGCACGTGTCAACTACGGCTTCTCTTAGCGTGAACAGACCTTCGAGATTCTTCGATGCACCATAGCCGCGGTAGTCGACAATCGCGTACTGGAAGCGCTCGACATCCGCATATTTCAGCATATCGTCGAATGCATCCTGGGTTCCCATCAGCCCGGGAAAGAGCAGTACCTTTTGCGGACCGAGTCCCACCAGCTTGTACGATTTCATTTAAGTGTCTCCTGACTGTCGGTATCGTTTCATGCGTTTCGCTCATGCATGGATCGGATCATCCCGCTCCATGAGGGCCAGCACCGCGTCGCGGGAAGGTGCGAGTTCGGGGGACATCTTCAACTCGGTTCCCAACTGCGCCTCTTCCTCGTCCATCTTGAAACCAAGTGATTTTGTTGCTTCGAACATCACTCCGCCGGGTGTGCGGACATACACGGACTCGAAGTACCCGCGGTTCTTGCGATCCGAGAAGTCGGTGAAGCCCATACTTTCCGCCTCGAACTTGATGCGCGCCTGGGTATCGTAGTCGGCGACGTCGAATGCACCGTGGTGGACAACCCCTTGTCCGAGCGTCCAGCTCCCCTGGCGGAGATCGGGCTGATGCAAAATATCGATCCGCTTGCCCGCACCGCCTTCCTGGGTTTCATAGCGTTTGAATTCGCCGTCTGTCATCGTCGGGCGGAAGTTCCAGGCACTCTTGAGAAAAACTTCCATGTCCTCGAGTTCGCGGACCGTGGCAGTCCAGTTGTGGAAACCGCGGACCGCGTAGCGTTCAGGAACATATTCGGATTTCCACGGCGCCCGAAGATCGGCGGCATCTTCAACCACCTCGAAGTCGATGCCGGCATGCACCACGCGGAGATACTTTTCACCGAAGCGCTCGGACTCGCCCGTCACCGGAACCTTGTTTTTACGGAAATGTTCACGCCAGAAATCGAGCGAACCTGGAGGGACAGCATAGGCGATCGCGGTGAACTGGCCCGAGCCCTTGCGACCGGTGAGTCCGGTGCGCAGCATCGGGAAAGTAGTCATGACCGTCCCGGGCGTGCCAGCTTCGTCAGCGAAATACAGGTGGTAAATGGGGATGCGGCCGTCATAGAAAAGGGTGCGCTTGATAAAACGCTGGCCGATGACCTTGACGAAAAAATCAACGTCGCCTTGCGCCGAGGAAGTACACAACGTGATGTGGTGCAACCCCCTGATGGAATCGTCGTTCATGCTATTTCCTTTAAGTTGGATTTCGGTTTAGTCGCTGCCAGCGCATTGGTAGCCGGAGCCATCGATACGCATGCCATGAGAACAGTATGTGACGTCACCGTAGGGACGGCCATACCTTCCCGGCAATAGGGAGAATGCCAAACAGGAATGTTGAGGCGACCGCGATGTCAGAATTTGTGTCCATAGCTGATCCCTATAACCTCCGTTTTGGAGTTCACGTTGAAGCCTTGGCTCGCACCTGTCCCGTGCAGGTTTACGGGGAAGCCGTATTCGAACAGCCCGCTGATTTCGTCTTTGTCGCTAATCCGATACGTAGTGCCGATCGATACCGCTGTGCTGTTGTCGAGTGGACTAAGGAAATTCTGTGCAACAGCGTCGGATCCGAATGTTCGGTTGGCGTAAGAGAAACCGGCTCTGATAGTCCAACGGCGGCTGACGTCGTAGGCGGCGCCGATCCTGAAGACGTTCTGGTCCCTCCACGAGAACGCTTGTGCGGAGCCAAGAATCGTTTTGGTCCACGAGATGTGGAGCCAGTCGGCCGCTAAAGTGAGCGACGGAACGGGTTGCCAGGACACTCCGACGCCATATTGAGGCGGGACGTCAAGCCTGCCACCCCCAGCGGCGAGAATGTCATTGTCGTAGCCCGACAACTTTCCCATTCTGATCATGGTTGCGATTGTGGCGCCAATGGTGAAGTTCGATACCGGCTTCCACAAGTAGCCGATGCGCGCTCCGTATCCGAACGTACTTGATACGCCGTGCGACGGTACCGTGCTAAGGCCACCATTACTCTGAGGGACAATAAGTCCTTGTACTGAGAGTCGCTCGTACACCAGAACGAGACTGAGACCGATGATGTTTTGATCGTTCAACTTGTAGGTGACGGTCGGAGCTACTGCTACTGCCTGGAGGCTTGACTTGGCAGTTTCTGCACCGGGGATGGGCAATGCCGGACGTCCGTAGTTCGCCGCCAGTCCGACGCCAAAAAGCGATACGCCGAATGTGATACGCGGGGTTACTTGAAAATTGACGCCTCCCTCCGGCACCGGCGAGACACGGCCCACGTGGAGGGTATTGTTGGGACTGCCATATTGATAGTCGATCAGCGGTTCGATAAGCTGCAATCCTAGGTCAACTCGGTTACCGACAAGACCCATTCCCGCCGGGTTGTTGGCTGCTGCGACGCTGTCCTGTGGCAGGGCGATTGATACACCGCCCATCCCGCCGGCCATCACGCCGAAGCTGCTCAACTGCACACCATCTACCGCAAACGACGGGCTGGCTGCGAATGCGCCGGCGATTCCGACTCCCAAGACGAGCGCTGATCTGCACGACCTTTGTGTGCCTGACATTTTGTCTCCTGCATGGGGCATTCGAAGCCAGCCCCTTTTAGATTTGTGATTTGTAATTCGAGGTTTCGAGCGATTTAGATCGGGGAGCGGTGGTCTCCAGTCCGGGAGCAGGAACCGGAGCACACTGTCCTGTGCACTCATCCTGAGGTTGCAGCGCCGGAGCCGTCTATTCCTGATTGGTCATTTTGTGTATTCCTGGACGGCCAAAGACGGAGATGCGCTATCGGCCGTCAAACTGTCACCGCATCCGGGGCGGGCATTTTCCCTATTCCCGAATGGGGATATTCGATCGCGGCGGCACGCGCTTTAATGTCTGCACAACTACGATCCAGATGTCCCGGTTCCTGGCGGAAAAGAATAGGTCCGGAGCGTTCGACGACGATGGCGCGCTATGGCGGTACGGAGCGCTACTGCGCATAGGCAGAAAAACTATCTATGGAGATGGAAATGGCATCAAACAGAGGCGTTGTATACGCGGGCGAGGGAATGGTCGAAGTGAGGTCGATTCCGTTTCCCAAGCTCGAAGCCCCAAACGGCCGGAAGATCAACCATGGCGTGATTCTGAGGGTGGTGTCGACAAATATCTGCGGCTCGGATCAGCACATGGTACGTGGGCGCACCACCGCATCAGTCGGCTTGGTTCTGGGCCATGAAATCACCGGCGAGATCATCGAGGTTGGTACGGATGTCGAAACAATCTCGTTGGGAGACCTCGTTTCGGTACCGTTCAATGTTGCGTGCGGGCGCTGTCCGATGTGCAAGGCCCGCAATACAGGCGTTTGCCTGAACGTTAATGCGTCGCGTGCCGGCGGGGCATACGGATACGTCGATATGGGCGACTGGATTGGCGGGCAAGCCGAATACGTCATGGTCCCGTACGCAGACTTTAACCTGCTGAAGTTCCCTGACAAGGCCCAGGCAATGACCAAGATCCGGGACCTGACATGTCTTTCGGATATCTTGCCGACCGGATACCACGGCGCTTTGATGGCGGGCGTTGGACCTGGGGCGACGGTGTACATCGCCGGTGCGGGTCCGGTCGGCATGGCGGCGGCGGCCTCGGCTCGACTACTGGGCGCGGCAGCAGTGATCATCGGTGATGTTAACGCCGCGCGCCTCAAACACGCCCAAAAAATGGGCTTCGAGACAGTGGACCTTTCCCTGGATGCAACGCTTGTCGAGCAAATCGTCCAGATCCTCGCGCGACCGGAGGTGGACTGCGCGATCGACTGCGTCGGTTTCGAGGCGCGTGGACATGGTGCGTCAGGTTCCAGGCAGGAAGCGCCTGCCAGTGTATTGAACTCATTGATGGAAATCACGCGCGCTGCGGGGAGTATCGGTATACCGGGACTCTATGTGACAGGCGATCCGGGTGCGGTTGACGAAGCCGCGAAACAGGGCAGCTTGAGCGTGCGACTGGGACTTGGCTGGGCGAAGTCTCACAGCTTCTTCACCGGACAGACGCCGGTGATGAAATACAACCAGCAGTTGATGCAGGCTATCTTGTGGGACCGGATCAATATCGCCGAGGTCGTCAACGTACAGGTGATTGCTCTGGATGAGGCGCCTTCCGGTTATCACGAATTCGATGCGGGCGCAGCAAAGAAGTTTGTCATTGATCCACACGGACTGCTGGCCGCAGTCTGAGGAAACATTCCGAGGAGTGAAACATGTTGACGATATGGGGGCGGGCCAATTCGGTCAATGTTCAGAAAGTATTATGGCTTTGCCACGAACTGGCGCTGCCATACGAGCGTATCGATGCCGGCATGCAACATGGCCGCACGAAGGACGCCGAGTATCTGGCGATGAATCCGAACGGTCGCGTCCCAACGCTGGTGGATGGAGACTTCAGTCTATGGGAATCCAATTCGATCTTGCGATACCTGTCGCTCGAGTACGGCGGTGACACCAGTCTCTATCCGTCCGCTCCGAAGACGCGGGCGAGCATCGACCGGTGGTTGGACTGGACGCTGTCAACGCTGGGGCCAACGGAGCGAACAGTATTTGTCGCGCTTGTGCGTACGGCTCCCGATCAGCGTGACCTCGCGGCGGTCTATGCGGACCTCCGAGCGGTCGCGGTGCACTGGTCAACGCTGGATAAGTATCTGAAAGGAAAACGCTGGGTGGAAGGCAGCGATTTCTCGCTCGGAGATCTGGTCCTTGGCACATTTGCCCGGCGGTGGTTTGGTCTTGAGGGTATCGAGCGGCCGCCATTGCCTTCGCTCGAGAAATGGTACGAACACCTCGGCTCGCGCTCCGGCTTTCAGAAGCATGTAGCCCTTCCGCTCAGCTAGGCTGAGCGCTTTCTGTGATCAACATAGTGCGAGCGACATGACGATTATCCTCCACGCATGGAACACGCCGAACGGCCGCAAGATTAGCGTCGCTCTGGAAGAGATGGCGGTGCCTTATGTTGTAAAGCCCGTCAACATTACTCAAGGCGAACAGCACACCCGCGCCTTCCTTCGCATCAGCCCGAACAATCGGATTCCCGCAATCGTTGATCCAAACGGGCCCGGCGGCCAGGCGGTAAGCGTGTTCGAATCAGGGGCGATCCTGCTTTACCTGGGAGAAAAGTATGCCCAGTTTTTGCCGCAAGACCTTAGTGCGCGGATCCCCGTTCTCGAGTGGTTGATGTGGCAGGTGGGCGGCTTCGGCCCGATGCCGGGACAGGTGCATCATTTTCTTGGCCTGCAGGACGATGCAGATCGAAAGTACGGCCTCAAGCGATTCACGGAGGAAACCGTTCGCCTGTACGGTGTGCTCGAACGGCGACTCGCCAAGGTGGAGTTCGTTGCCGGCGAATTGTCAGTGGCTGATTTTGCGATACTCGGCTGGGCATGGCGCCACGAGCGGCATCAGGTGAGTCTCGCGGACTTCCCGAATGTGGATCGCTGGTACAAGAGTCTCATGGTGCGGCCGGCGGTACAGCGTGGCTTCGCAGTCAAATTGAACTGACGTCGGGATCTTGTCTTTAAAAAATTACGAATCGAGCAAATGAAATTCGACTACGACCTGTTTGTGATTGGTGCCGGCTCCGGCGGTGTCCGATTGAGCCGCATGGCGGCCGCTTGGGGAGCACACGTAGCAATCGCCGAAGAAAGCCGTGTCGGCGGGACGTGCGTGATCCGCGGATGTGTACCGAAGAAACTGCTCGTGTACGCGTCGCACTATCAGGAGGAAATGGAAGATGCTGAAGGTTACGGCTGGTATTTCGAGCGAGGCGCGTTTTCCTGGAATACGCTGATCGATCGGAAAAATCGTGAAATCGATCGCCTCAACGGCGTCTACCACAAACTGCTTGCTGAATCTGGAGTTCGGGTATTTTCCAGTCGTGCCACAGTTGCGGACTGCCACCACGTTGAGGTTGCCAGCGAGCGTATCAGCGCACGTTACATCGTGGTCGCGACGGGTTCCCGTCCAGTTATGCCCGACATTCCTGGTATCGAATTCGCGATCAGTTCGAACGAGGCGCTGGACCTTCCGGAATTTCCGCGACGGATTGCTATTGTGGGTGGCGGCTATATCGCGGTCGAATTTGCCGGCATCTTTAACGGACTCGGTGCGCATGTCGATTTACTGTATCGCGGCAAACAGATTTTGCGTGGCTTTGACGAAGACGTTCGAGACGTCCTGGCATTCGAGATGAAGAAGAAAGGCGTCGCCATTCATACCGGAATCGATGTGTCGAGACTTGACAGGCGGCCAGACGGATCCTTGCAGGTGACATTTGGCGACGGCACTGACGATTGCTACGATGCCGTTCTATACGCGACCGGCCGCAACCCTAACACGCGTGCCTTGGGACTTGAACAGGCTGGCGTCGCGCTGCGGGAAAACGGCGCAATCACAGTCGATTCAGGACTGGCAACCACTGTCAGTTCGATTTTCGCGATCGGGGATGTGACAGATCGGATCCAGCTAACACCGGTGGCGATTCGCGAAGGTGCGTGGCTGGCCGCGAAGTTATTCGGAGATTCGCCAGCAGACGTTGATCACTATCAGAGCGTGCCGTCAGCAGTGTTTAGCCAACCCGAAGTGGCGACGGTAGGTTTGACGGAAGCTGATGCACGCACGAGGCATGGCGAGCTGGATATTTACCGGTCGTCGTTCCGGCCGTTAAGGCACACTTTGTCTGGACGGGATGAAAAGATATTCATGAAGCTCATTGTGGCCCGGGGCAGTCAATTGGTGCTGGGCGCACATATGGTGGGACGTGACGCTGCGGAAATCATCCAGGGGATCGCCGTCGCCATCAAGATGGGTGCGACGAAGCTCCAGTTCGATGCGACCATCGGCATTCACCCAACGGCCGCCGAAGAGTTCGTCACGATGCGAACGCGAACCTGAGTTCAGGTGGGTTGGCAGCGCTTGGCGTCGCCCACTAGCACTAGAGATCAAGCACTAGCAGCGAACTTCGAGCACGGGAACAGCAAGGCGTGAATTGGTTGTTCTGTGCCTTTTCCTCGTCTGTCAGATATAGATCCCGGTGCTCCGGCTCGCCCTCTAGTATCCGCGTCAGACATGTTCCGCACACGCCTTGCTCGCATGAAACGGGAATTTCGATTCCAATTTTTGCCAAGGCGACCGTGACGGGTTGATCCGGCGGAATCGAAATAGTCTGGCCAGTGCTTGATATCCTGACGTCGAAGCTCCTGTCACCGGAAGTGTCTGCTGCCGCTTGAGTGAAGTACTCGGTGTGGACCCTCTCGTCGGGCCAGCCATACACGTGGGCCGTCTCGGTCACCCACTTGATGAAGCCCGCTGGTCCACACACATAGGCGCGGGTTGTTTGAGGGGCGTTCCTGAGCAACGCCACCAAGTCCAGCTTTTGCGACGCTTCACCGTTGTCGAAATGAAAATGCACTTTGTTGGAGAACGGTGAGGCGGCAATGCGCTGACAAAAGGCGGTGTGCGACGGCGAGCGGGTGCAATAGTGCATTTCAAAGTCGGCACCGGTCTGTGCGAGGCGCTCTGCCATGCACAGCAGAGGTGTCACACCGATGCCGCCAGCGAATAATAGTGTGCGTTCCGACCTTACCAACTGAAAGTGATTTCGGGGCTCACTGATCTGAATGAGATCGCCCTGTTGGACCTCATCATGCATGGCGGACGAGCCGCCACGCGATCGGGCGTCGCGCAGGACAGTGATCAAATAGCGACGATTCTCATCGGGATGGTTGCAAAGCGAGTACTGCCGGATCAGCCCGGGCTTTACGTGGATGTCGATGTGAGATCCGGCGGAAAACGATGGGAGCGAATGGCCGCTTGCGGCGCACAGTTCGAAGCTCGCGATGCCTTCTGCTTCTATGGTCTTGCTGGTAACCTTCACCCAGAGCGGTTGCATAACATTAACTCTCCGATCGAATCGCCAGGTGTTCCGAATCTGTCTGAGCAAGCAGCGCACGCGCCGCGTTGTATTCGGATTGACGCACGTAATGTTCATCCTCGTCGAACATTTCCAGCTGCGTGATCGCACCGCGCTGCGCGAAATGGCTTGCTGTTTCGCGCACCCGCTCCAACGGAACAAACGGATCACGGGTTGCGACCGAGAAAAGCATTTGGATGCCAGACAGCGATGCCCTTTCTTTCCAGTTGGTACCCCACGGGCCGAGGCGTCCGCCCGAAAACGCGATTAGTGCCTTTACCGCAACTCCCCGTCCAATATATTCCGCCGCGAGGGCAGCGCCTTGCGAGAACCCTGCCATCACGATCTGCCGCCTGGTAAGACCCATGTCCAGGAGTTTCCCGATCACTTTATCCAGGTATGTGATGCTCGCTCCAAGCGAGGGCTCGTTATCAGCAAGGTCAGAGAGAAGGCTTGCCGGATACCAGCGCTGTTCGGGCGCTCTCGGCAGGACGAGCAAGGTGTTGTGGAGCACAAGAGTATTTGCAATCGATAGTGTCGCCGCATGGGACTGGCCACGACCATGCAAAAATATCAAGGCCTGAGAGGGCGGACCTTTGGGCGGATACCACTCGGTTTTGTACATTCACAGACCTTTGGAAGGGGACGGTTTCGCGGAATATTGTCGGGGCGGGATCAGGCCGCGGGCTGACTGCCAAGCCACGCGTTTTGTAGAAGTTCGCGGATCGCACCTCGATCGAGTCTCCGCGGGTTTGGATATGGCGCCTTCATTGCTTCATCTGCAACGCGATCGAGATCGCTTGGGTCCACACCCAGAGCTTGCAGCGAGGTTGGGGCGCGGAGTTGTACAGCGAGATCAAAGACACCCTTTGCCGCCGTAGTCGAATTCAACGCGCGAGCGATACGGTCCATGACATCGGGAACCGCGGCCGCGTTATACGCGATTGCGTGAGGCAGAATGACAGTGTGGGTTTCGCTGTGTGGAAGATTCAGCATCCCACCCAAGGTGTGGCACAGCTTGTGATGCAACGCCACTGACGTTGCCCCGAGCGCCATGCCGGCAAGCCAGGCACCGTAGAGACACTGCGACCGTGCGTCGAGATCGGAAGAGCGATTGACGATGGACGGCAGTCCTTCTGCAAGACTACGGATACCCTCTTCAGCGATCAACGAGATGATCGGATTGCTGTTCTCCGCGTAAAGGGCTTCCACGCAGTGCGCGATCGCGTTGATACCGCTGGTGACGCTCATGGCAAGCGGAAGTGATAGCGTGAGTTCGGGATCGTAGATGACAGTGCGAGGCAGGACCTTCGAGTCTCGCCCGGTCTTTTTGTCGCCACCGGTCGTTATGCCGTAGATCGGCGTCATTTCAGAGCCGGCGTATGTAGTCGGAATTGCGAGTATGGGAATGTTCGATTCAAGCGCGATGGCTTTGCCTAAGCCGATTGTCGAACCGCCTCCGGCGGCCACGATGCAATCGGCACCGACCGAGAGCGCGTGCTCTCGCGCCTGTCTGGCCACTTCGATGGGGACATGCATGGTAGCCCCCGGAAAGATTCCGGCGCAATGGTTTCCGAGTCGTGCAGCGACCTGGTCAGCGAGTGCGGCCTGCTCAGGCGTACAGACCACTAGCGCACTCGTTACCGACAACCGTTGAAATTCCTGGAGAAGCCTATCGAGACGACCAGCGCCGAATACGACGCGTGCTGGTAGTGGCGCATACACGAATGAATGATGCAACATGCGGCCTTGTCTCCGTTTGTTTGAGTATCGTATTTGCGATCTGTGCCGCCAGTCGGCGATCCGCGTCAGGGTGCAGTGATCACGCTTGCACAGTAGCGTACGCGTCCATTTCCGAAAAGTACGATCCGCTCATTTGAGGTATGCCGTTTAGGCATTTTGAGCCTCGTCAGCGTTCCGACCAATTCCATATTGAGCGCTGTGGCGGTAGACGGTATGGCGAGAAAGGCGGCGTTTCCCGCGACGAAATCGTCTTCGTGACCGCGCCGGCAAGAAGCGCGGTTAAACAAACTGTAGGAGGATTGATGGCCCGCGCCGGTCTAGGCCGCATGTATATCAAACGCGCCCACGACGCCCTGCTAACGCAGCGACAGCACTCGTCGATCGACGGGATACGTATCGCACTCGACAACATCTGCTCGAAAACGACGATCCGCCGCTACCTGAAAGAGCTCGAAGAAGAGGAAGGCACATTGCTGACGTGAACCGGCTCACTGGTCTCCTCGGGCGCCTCGCCGCGCGACTGCAGGGACGGGCCGATGCCACGATCGCGCAGCGAACGGCGGCGGCCTTTGCGCGGAGGCCACCGCCGCCATCATCGCGCCACAGCCTGATCCAGCGTTTTCATTCATCACCCACGCGACCGTTTGGTGGGGCAGATTACCAGACCACCTTATTGCGACAAAATCGTTGAGCGATTGGTCGCCGGCTCGCACATCAAATTTAACCCGTAACGTGCTTAACCGTTCGACGGATTACAGGTGCTGCGATTAGGACTACCGGAAACATGGTCAACCATGAAAGAAGCCATGATCTGAGCCAGTGGCTCACAAACGTACCCTGGTAAAAAAATGGCTCGCACGCAATAGCGGCTGCGATTGCGCAAGTCAACCCGGACTGAAGGACGCCAAAAACAAAGTGGCTGTATCGAGCAGGGATTTTAGGCACTTCGCGGGCCCGTTTAGATGTCGCAAGTGTCATAAAAGGGTCGAAATTTTTCGAATTAGTACCGACACGAACATCGTGTCCGGAGCGTCGTCAATATGACGACGCTGCGATTAGCTATGGTTATGGCGTAATTCTCGATGTATACCGCCTGGTGCATAAGGGGCACTGATGATCAGGAAGGCGATACCGTGCCAACTTCGTATTCCTCACGTATCAGGTTGTCGTAGATTCTCCGAGCCTGAATGCTAGCTACGTCATTGTTCACGTCGACGGTCCGCCAGTCGGGTGCTTCGAGCAGCCGTTCGTATTGGGCTTCGATAACCTCCCAGTCCTCGCGAAACGTTTTTTCGATTTCATCGTACATCGCGTTGGTGACGGCAGCATCCGACGGATTCAGGCTTTGAGCGGCCGACCAGAAGTAATGCGTCGTATGTTCGGTTTCAGGCGTTACCCCATTTGCTACGCGGAATTCGAACATCGCGTTCGCACGCCCTTCCGCAGTCTGGCCCGTGCCGACTTTTGTCGCGCCAACGTCCACACAGATCAGACCCGGTTGAAAGTGAATATCCTGCCAACGGTCGATATTGCTCGTGATATTTGCCATCTTTGTGTAGGTTGGCGCGGGCGGCGTATCCGGGAGTAGCCGCGACACGGTCACGCTGCGATCCGTACGCTCGACCTTCATCGCAGTCTTATCGTGAATACCCGGATTACCGCCGACGGTTTTCAGATGAACATAACCAAGATGGGACGCGTCCAGCAGGTTGTCGCTCAGGTAGAGGTGGTTCGACTTGATGAGGAAGGTTGTGCCTTTCCAGCCCCAGCGTTCGTCCGTATGCCATTGATAGCCTGGTACCGGCGTCTGTCGGGCCCGTTCGGCGTCCCCCATCCAGATCCAGATCAGGCCATCCTTTTCTTCCACGGGAAAGGAGCGAACTTTCGCACGCGACGGGATTGTCTCTTGACCCGGAATCCTGACGCAGGTCCCCTCACAGTTGAATTCGATCCCGTGATACCCGCATTGCAGATTGCTGCCGATAATCCTTCCGTGCGTGAGAGGGTAGCCGCGGTGGCAGCATCGGTCGAACAAGGCGGCAGCCCTTCCGTCTGTCTTCCTGTAAAACGCCACCGGCTCGTTCAGAATGCGACGCCCGAAGGGTTTCTCCGTTGTTACTTCGCTGCTCCACGCCGCCACGTACCACACATTCCGCGCAAACATTCGTTGTCTCCCGATTGATCTGAACTACGCTGCACCATTGAACCAGCGCTGCACTGCAGCCAATCTATGGAACTAGCCAATGATTGGCTATGCCGTCACGCGCATGTGAAGCATGCAATTCTGGAATGTCCGCGTGTGTGCTCGCTGACCGGGTGATCCTGAAGATCATGCGCCGGCTGAATGAACGGGATGCATTGCTGCCGGACGGGCCAGGCGACAACTTGCGTCGTCTCTGCGGGGCCGTGCTCTATTGTTCAAGCGGCGCGGCGTGATGAGGTGCTGGAGCGCCCGTATCAGGCTGTATCAGCAACGAGTAGATGACATCGCGGAACCATTTGTTAGCCGGGTCTTTGTGAAACCGCTCATGCCAGAATTGCCGGACCGAGAAACCTGGAATCTGCACAGGCAATTCCAGCACCTGCGCCGTCAGCAACCGGGCCAGGGATTCCCCCGCGCGCCTTGAAACGGTGAACAAGGCGTCCGACGTGGGCAATACCATCAGCAGGGTTAAGAAGTTCGGCATGATCACCGCGAACTGAGAAGCCGGCACGTGGTCAAGCAAATACTTTTCCAATCCTTCGTAGCCTGCGGGCAGCGGCGTGACCAACGCGTGGGTTGCTTCCAGATAGGCTTGTTCCGTCAAGGTGCGCTGAACCGTCGGGTGTCCTGACCGCGCGAGGCAAACATAGTCGGAGTAGTAAAGCCGGCGTTGATAAAAAGGGGAACGGGTTATCGCAAAGCTGCCTATCGCCACATCCACCTCACCATCTTCAAGCGCTTCCTCTACACCGTGTGTTGGTGCGTTAGCCGCCCGCACGCGGATGCCCGGCGCGTGCTTCGCAATGTATTGCAGCAGTTTGGGCAACAGGAACGCGGCGCCGAAGTCGGTCGCGATGAAGCTGAAGGTTCGGCTTGACGTTGCGGGATCGAATTCGCCATCGCCCTTGATTGCATCCTCCATGAGCTGGATTACCGATGCGATCTTCGGAGCAAGTTCGCGTGCCCTGGGTGTGGGTGACATACCTGTCACGGTGCGAACGAAAAGCGGATCACCGAAATATTGCCGCAGTTTGCCAAGCGACTGGCTCATTGCAGGCTGGCTGATGCCGAGGCTGTCGCCGGCGACGGTGAGGCCGCCCTTGCGCATTACGGCGTCGAAGACGACCAGCAGTTTCAGGTCCAGAGAAGCGGCGAGCGGGGAGTTGAATGTCACAGGAGTCATCTGAAGGTCTTCAACGTTCCGAACCTAAATGCATATGGTGACTGCGTCAACTTAGATGAATCATCCTAAGGGTTAATGCGTAGCGCGACGTCGAGCTCGACGTCATGCGTGCCGAGCATACCCGGGATGCATTTCGCCGTATCGACACTCAATAGTGACCTCAGTACCTTGTCATAGCAGTTAAAAAATAACAATGACGACAAGGATCGGAGACATGAAAAGGCTTCTGCTACTGATGGTCAGTGCGGGCGTGCTGCTGGGTTCGTCGCAGGCGCAAGCTCAAAGCAGCGTCACGCTGTATGGATTGATCGACGTGGGTGTCGATTGGGAGAGCCAGGCGGCCAAGGCGCCGGGACAAACCAAGGCTTCGGGCTCCGCGGTCCGCATGGCGTCGCTGGCGGGATCGTTGCCGTCGCGATGGGGCCTGCGGGGCAAAGAGGAACTAGGCGGCGGAATGAACGTGATCTTCGAACTCGAGAACGGCTTTGCGTCGAATTCCGGCGCACTTAACAATGGCAATCGTCTGTTCGGGCGGTCTGCCTGGTTGGGGTTGGAAACGCCGTACGGCACGTTCCGGGCGGGCCGGCAAATCAACATGACGTACATCGGATTGCTGAAATCGACCGTGCTTGGGCCCGCGCTGTATTCCCTGGCCGCGCTCGATCCGTATCTGCCTAATTCACGCTCGGACAACGCGGTAAGTTACTTCGGCGAGTTCCGCCATTTTGTTGCGGGCGCTACCTATAGCACCGGTCGCGATGCGGCAAGCGCGGCCGGAAGCGCAACGGCAAACGCCGGTGCTGCGTACAACCCGGCCGCGTCGAACTGCCCCGGCAACGTGCCCGGCGACCCGGTTGCGTGCCGCCAGATTACGGCGTTACTCGGTTACTGGGGACAGGAGCTCGGGCTGCAGTTTGTCTATGACCAATTGCGTGGTGGACCCGGGCTGTCTGCCGGCAGCGTTTCATATGATCCGTCGATGCCCTTGTTGCTGGCGAGCAGCAGCGCAAAGACGACACGGTATATGGCGAGTGGATATTTTCTCCTCGGCGATCTCAGCCTGCGCGGCGGCATGATTCACCGGATGACGACAACCACGACAGACTACCAGACGAACATCTTCTATGGCGGCGCGGCGTATATGTTTCGTCCGGATATCGAGTTTGACGGGGAGATATCGAGGATCACCACGACCGACCAAAAAAATGCCAACTACTACGTAATGCGCGCGACGTATTTTCTGTCGAAGCGCACGTCCCTTTATACGATGCTCGGTTTCATGCAGAACAACAGCAGGGCATCATACGCCGTCGGCGCCGGGTACTACACGGTTGCCGGCGCAAAGCAGACCGGCGTCTTGGTTGGCATACAGCAACGCTTCTAGGCTAAGTCTGCAGTTGACGAAGACGTCGTATTTTTACATTTTGTTTTTCAGGAATTCATATGTGCAACGACAAGCGAATTGCAATTGTCGGCGGCGGTCCTGTTGGCTTGACGACTGCCCTGACCCTGTCACGACGTGGCGTCCCCTGTGTCGTGTACGAAGCGGCAGGGGAAATTGCAAAAGAGCAGCGAGGCGCGGCCTTTCATCCACCGACGCTGGAAATATTCCAGCGACTGGGCATCGAATCGTCTTTGATGAAGATGGGTTTGCGCGTTCCCGTCTGGCAAATGCGCGACAGAACGGACGGCGTCTATGCCGAATTCGATCTCGGCACGCTGGCGGAAATCACTCACTTTCCGTTTCGCTATCATCTGCCGCAGCATTATCTGAGCAGCTTGCTGCTCGACACGCTGAAAGACGATCCGAACGTCGAACTGCTTTTCAATTCCACTGTGACGTCAGTGAAGAATGAAGATAATGTAGCAGCGCTAGTCATTTCGACGGCTGACGGCGAGAGGATTGTCCGAAGTCCCTGGGTGGTCGGTTCCGACGGTGCGCATAGCAAAGTCAGGAAGACGGCAGGTTTCGATTTTGAAGGCTTCACGTGGAAGGAGAAGTTTCTCGTGACGAACGTCGAATATCCGCTCGAAAAGCTGGGCTATACCGGCACGGCCTACGTTTCAGATCCGGAGAACTGGGCGGTTGTCCTGAAGCTTTACGACGACAGGAAGGAGCATCTGTGGCGTATCGCGATGCCGGCCGACCTGGACGCCTCGGACGGCGTGTTGCTTCAGGCCGAGGCTGTTCAGGCAAGGCTGCGCAAGACGCTGGGTATCGACATGGAGTATCCGGTGGCCTATTCGGGAACCTATCGGGTCCACCAGCGGGTGGCGGATACGTTCTTTAAAGGCCGTGTCATGCTCGCCGGCGATGCCGCGCATATCAACAACCCCATCGGCGGATTCGGTCTGAACGGGGGTGTCCACGATGCATTCAACCTGGCCAACAAGCTCGCGGACGTATGGCTGGGATTAAGCGGCGAGGAGGCGCTGGAACTATACTCGCGCCAGCGGCGAACGGTGGCCGTCGAAGTGGTACAGAAGAACAGTATCCGTAACAAGCAGACGATGGAGGAGCGCGATCCGGACGTCCGGCGGCGCAATCAGGATGCCATGCGCGCTCTGTCGAGGGATCCGGTCAAGGTACGGGAATTCCTACTGGATTCGTCGATGATCAGCTCGGTGCGCCGTGCTGCCGAGATCAGTTAAGGTCAGTTGAGGTCGGTAGAAGCAGGGCGGGTGGCGCCCGGCTTCTGTTTGCGCTGCAAGCCAGTTCAGTCGGGGCGACCGGTATTCCACTGCCATTGAAGCTCCGACACGCTGCTGAACAGATCCGCCTTCCGGTACGGATCGCTCACAGAAAATGCCTCCACGGTTTCGCGATCAGCAGCTTCGACGACGATCAACGATCCAATCATTGTTTTACCATCCTCCGCGAGTAGGGGGCCCGCAAGCTTGAGCTGGATTTGCCCGTGCTCGCCGTGCAGATATTCCCGGTGAGCGTCGCGTGTCTTAAGACGCAGGTCGATGCTACCGAGGCGATCCAGCACTGTAATGACGAAATACATGATGTGAGGATCCTTTCGGTTAAGGTTGTTGACGGCCTTATAGGTCTAGCACGAGGATTCCGCCTTTCGCGCGCGAACAGCAGGGCGTGAACTGGTCGTTTCGCGCCTTTTCAGCGTCGGTCAGGAATTGGTCCCGATGATCAGGCTCACCTTCGATGATCCGCGTCAGGCAGGTTCCGCATATGCCCTGTTCGCAAGACACAGGGATATCGATACCCCCATTCGACAGTGCCGCGGTGACAGAGGTATCTTCCTGCACATGAATAATCCGGCCAGTGCTGGCGATCTTCACGTCGAAGCTGCGGGCAGTGGCAGGATCAGGTTGGGCCGCCGTAAAGTATTCGAAGTGAATCTGGTCGTCACGCCAACCGCGCTCTCGCGCGCCGATGGCGATATAACTGATGAATCCACCGGGTCCGCACACATAGAGATGCGTGTCGGGGTCCGGATCCGCGAGAGCCAGTTCGAGATCGAGTTTTTGCGCGGCATCGCCGTCATCGAAATGGAAATGAACGTGCGCGCCGAATCGGGCGTTGTTGATGCGGTCGCGAAACGCGGTTTTTGCCGGTGAGCGCGTGCAATAGTGCATGTCGAAGTCCTTGCCGTCATGCGCCAGGACCTCGGCTATGCAGAGTATCGGAGTAATGCCGATACCGCCCGCGAACAGCAGACTACGGCGAGCGTGGACAAGCGGGAAATGATTGCGCGGTTGGCTGATCTGGATCACGTCACCTTCCTGCAGCTCATGCATAGCCGTCGATCCTCCGCGCGAATGAGGGTCGCGCAGCACGCCGATCATGTAGCGGTGCGTTTCATCAGAGTGATTACACAATGAATATTGACGCACGAGGCCGGAGCGCAATTGCACGTCCACATGCGAACCGGCGGAAAACGGTGGGAGCTGCACGTCGTCGACCGGGCGCAGTTCGAAGCTGACGATGTCATCTGCCTCCAGGATTTTCCGCGCCACTTTTACAGACAAGGTTTGCATTGGAAGATATCTCGGTTTGCCGCAGGTTGGCGGTCGATCGTCACGCAATGATCGTCAGCGCTGCGCGGTATTCCTCGTCCCGCACACAGTGATCACTGTCGTCGAACGACAAGGCATCGACCGTGGCGCCGCGCTGCGTGAAATGCTTAATGGTTTCTTCGATCCGCTTGAGGGGAACGAACGGATCGCGTGCCGAGGCGGAGAACAGCATCCGCATGTTTTCTAGGCGTGTGTCTTCCGGCCACCGGACGTTCCAGGGTCCGATACGCGCACCTGTGAAGGCAATCAGCGCGCGCAATGCACGGGGTTTTCGCCCGGTGAACTCTGCCGCGAGAGCCGCCCCTTGCGAGAAGCCCGCGAGGGTAATCGCGTCCGGCGAGATGCCGCTATCGACTATCTTTCCGATCACTTCCTCCAAATAGCGCAGGCTCGCTTCCAATTCTGTTTCGTTCATCGCAGCGGCCGACAAGAAGCTTGCCGGATACCACGATTGCGACGGCGCTTCAGGTAGTGCCAAGATCGAGTCGGGCATGAACAGGCGCTGTGCCATCGCCTGCGCCGACCGCGAGGCCTGACCTCTGCCATGCAGGAAGACAAGCGCCTTTCGGGGCGTTTCCAACGCTTCGAACCAACGTGTCCTGTACATCATTCAACGCTCCGTCCCGGCCTTGCCTTGTGATGCCGAGTTGGACACCGGCACGCGTCCTGACCATGCGTTCTCGAGCAACTCGCGGATACCTTCATGCGACAGTTCACCCGGGTTCGGGTACGGCGCCCGCAATGCGGCATCGGCGACGCGATCCAGATCCTGATACGCCACTCCTAGTTCGCGCAGCGACATAGGTGCACCCAATTTCCTCGATAGTTCGAAGAGTCCCTGCGCGGCATCTCCGGCGCCGATCGCACGTGCCACTTTCTTCATGATCTCCGGGACTGCGACGGCGTTATAGGCGACTGCGTGAGGCAGAATCACCGCGTGAGTTTCAGCGTGCGGCAGATGCAGCATGCCGCCTAGCGTGTGGCAAAGCTTGTGATGCAATGCCACCGATGTCGCACCGAGAACCGAGCCCGCTAGCCACGCACCGTAGAGGCACTGACTTCTCGCGTTGATATTGTCGGGTTGGGCCATGACGTCCGGCAATCCTTCCGCCAGCGCCCTGATGCCGTTCTCAGCCATCAGCGAGGTTATTGGATTGCCGTTGTCGGCATACAGCGCTTCGACGCAGTGCGCGATCGCATTCAATCCACTGGTTGCGCTCATGCCGCGCGGCAACGACGTGGTGAGCGACGGATCGTAAATGACCGTGCGCGGCAGCACTCTGACGTCGCGTCCGGTCTTCTTTTCACCGGCCGCGGTAATTCCGTAGATGGGCGTCATCTCCGAGCCCGCATAGGTTGTCGGTATCGCAAGAATCGGTAGATTGGATTCGAGCGCGATTGCCTTTCCCAACCCGATTGTCGACCCGCCTCCGACAGCGACGATACCGTTCGCGCCAGCCGCATGCGCTTGCTCCCGCGCGGCGTGCGCCGCCTCGATGGGGACATGCATGGCGGCCTTCGCGAACACGCCTGCACATCGGTTTCCCAGTAACGCAGCGACCGATTCGGCCAGCGTCACCTGTTCAGGCGTGCACAGCACCAGTGCGGTGCCGATTCCCAACTGGGTGAATTCTGAGGGTAGCTCGGCAAGACTTCCAGGACCAAATACGACGCGTGCCGGAAGCGGCGAATAAATAAAAGTGCGATGCAACATACGTGCAAGAACCTCGTGTGCTCGTGAAGAAGCGTGCGTCGACGATCCGCTACAAAGCCCGCGGATGTCCCCTGGATAGCAAACTACACGAGCGCGGAGCTGCCGCCCATCGTTGGTCCGGACTTCGTCACATTCGGATTCGGCATGTGTGCACGGTCCCTGAACCGATGTCCACGACGCCGGGCACGGTCGAGACACCCGGCGTGTGAACTGCGCTTCCGAGGCCGTTCGCGCAGTGATAGCCATATTCATTTTTGGCATCTGCGCTATTGCCGTCCGACTATGGGCTGCCCGACATCGCTGATCCATACTCAATTGTGACGGCTCGATGGCATCCAATTCGATGCCCTGAGGCAGCACGTCAGATGAGCTCATCCCTAGATTCAAGGAGACGGTATGACTAACAGCTCGATTCGCGGGCTTCACCACATTACGCTGTGCACTTCGACGGGACAGGGCGACGTCGATTTTTTCGTCAAGGTGATCGGCCAGCGGTTCATCAAGCGGACTTTGTTCTACGATGGACACATCCCCATCTATCACCTGTATTTCAGCGATGAAGCCGGCACGCCGGGCACCGTCATGACGACGTTTCCGTTGCGCAGGACGAAGCTCACGGGCCGCAAGGGCTCAGGGCAGTTCACAGCGGTTGCCTATTCGGTGCCGACCGGCTCGCTCGATTTCTGGCGCGAGCACTTCCGCAAAAACAAGGTTGAGATGGCGGGCGAATCGGAGCGTTTCGGCGAGCGGTATATCCGCGTCGTCCATGCGGGCATCGACTTTGAAATCGTCGAGGATCCCACCGACACGCGCAAGCCGTGGAAATCAGACTATGTGCCGGAGCAGTACGCGGTCCGCGGCTTCCATAACTGGACCGCTACCGTGCGTGAAGCTGGCGACATGGACATCTTCATGCAGGAGGCGTGGAATTTCCGGCCGACCATGCACGACGGAAAATTCACGCGGTATGAAACGGACGAGGGCGGCGCTGGCCGTCGTATCGACATCCTTCACGATACCGAGTTGCGCCAAGGCTCATGGACACTGGGCCAAGGTATCGTGCACCACGGTGCGTTCGACGTGCCCGACTACGACACGCAGGCACGCATCAAGTTCGAAGCCGAAGGAATGGGCTTTACGGACTTTTCGGATCGCAAGAACCGCGGCTATTTCGAGTCGGTATATGTCCGTACGCCGGGCGGCGTGATGTTCGAGGCGACCAAGTCGCTCGGCTTCAAGATGGACGAAGAAGAAGCGTTGCTCGGAACCGCACTGAAGATCGCTCCGCGACTCGACGCATCCCGCGCGCAGATACTGGAACTGATGGAGCGGGAAGACCCGATACACGTCTAAGCCTCCATGAATGGAGGATGCCCGGTTTGATATCGATTAGGAGAGGGAACAATGAAATCACATAAACTGGTCGGGACCGGACCGCTGAAGGTCCTGCTTTTCCCCGGCTTACTGGGCACGCGTGATTCTTTTGACGATATGCTCAAGTACGCGGATACGGACGCGTTCCAGTACGCCGCAGGTGAATATCGCGGTTATGGGCAGTCGCGCGCGGAACCCGGACTCATGACGCTGCGCGAGATAGTCCTGGACGCGGTTCGTACCATCGAATTTCTGGGCTGGACCGAGCTTGCGGTGGCGGGCCATTCGCTCGGCGCACTCGCCGCACAGATGGTCGCCGTAGCGATGCCTCAGCGCGTCAAGACGATCGTATCGATTGCTGGCTTGAGCGCTCGCGGTGCCGATGCCGACCTGCAGCGCCTCGCATTCATGGGCGAAGCAGCCGTGTCTCACGAGAAGCGCGAAGCGCTGTTTCGCAAGGGAACGGCGGACCGGTATTCGGTCGTGGCGGCACGCGCAGTGGTGGCCAAATCGTTTGATTCCATCAGCCCGGCGGCTTTTGAAAGCTATGCGCGCGACGCCAGCACGACGGATATCAGCGACGAGGTGCGCAGGTTGTCAGTCGCAGTTCTCGCACTGATTGGCGAACACGACCCGAATTGCACCGAACGATTGGCAAACGAGACCACGCTGTCGTTTTTCAGAAAGGCGGAGCTCGAGGTGATTGCGGGAGCTGGCCATTATCCGATGATCGAAGCGCCGCTTCAAACGGTCGCCGCGTTGGAACGGTTTGTCACCAAAGCGCTCGACGGAAGCATGGATATCGAGCGGAGCAAACACGCAACCGAGTAATCAGCGAATCAGCGCGATTGTTCTCGATCCCCACCGCATGCTTGCGGCGCCTTGGTGGAGGTCTGCGGGGAGGGTAGTTATGTTGAACTGTTTCCCCCGTTAGTTTTCTCCGGAACCGCGCGGGTTCGATCACGAGCTAAAACAGTTTCCTTCTGGGAGGCGTGACACCTCGTTACTGGGTCGCATGAATCATCGCACTCTTGACTGACGACGCGCGTCGATCATCCGCTTGCATACGGCGGCGATCCCCGACGAGGACGGCGTTCGTCAACTGAAGTGACCATACATACCAATTAGATTACTGGAGACAAAAATGAGCATCGCCGTTGACGACGCCAGCCCGGCGCTGGCCGCCGCGAACCCTGCGCGCGAGAAGATGTCTGCACTCCAGATGTGGATCATGCTCCTCTGCTCCCTGGTCTTGTTTCTCGACGGTATGGACACAGCTGCGATCGGTTTCGTGGCACCGGCAATGGCAACCGAATTCGCCATGCCGCGATCCCAGCTCGGCCCGCTACTCAGTGCGGCTCTCTTCGGCATGGCGGCCGGCTCTTTCATTGCGGGGTCACTGGCGGACCGCATCGGTCGCAAGCCGGTTCTGATCGGGTCCGTTCTGCTCTTCGGCGTCTGCACCTTGGCATGCGCCTTTGTTCATTCGATGCCCGGCCTGACGCTTTTGCGCGTGCTCACGGGTCTTGGATTAGGCGGAGCGATGCCCTGCGCCGGCCCGTTGCTCGCCGAGTACATGCCTGCAAGGCGCCGCTCCTTCTACGTCAGTCTGATGTACTGTGGCTTTCCATTGGGGGCGTCGGCTGGTGGATTCATGGCAGCGGCGCTGATTCCGCATCTTGGGTGGCCCAGCGTGTTTGTCGTGGGCGGCGTTTTGCCGGTGATCCTCGCGGTGTGTATGTTGGTCTTGCCTGAGTCGCTCAGTTTCATGGTGGCGAACAACTGGCCGTCGGCGAAGATCAAACGCGTGATGGACCGGATGCAGGCGGTCTTGCCGGTCGAGTCTCCCGCATCAGGCGCACATGTACGGAGAATTACGGCACTCGGCGGTATCGGGATGATTCTCGCGCGTCAACATGTTTTTGGTACCGTGATGTTATGGATCGGCTATTTCATGGGGTTGCTGGTCTTTTATCTGTTGACCAGCTGGCTTCCGACGATTCTTCAGGACGCCCGGTTTTCGATCAGGGAGTCGGCTGCGATTGCTGCGCTCATACCGCTCGGAGGCGTGATCGGCACCATTGTTTGCGGCTGGTTGCTCGATCGCTTTGCACCCTACAAAGTGACGATGTTCACCTATGCGCTTGGCGCACTCAGCCTGTGGGCTGCCGGAGCCGTGCTTGCGCATGTACCCGTCCTGATCGCTGCGATTTTCTCCGCGGGCTTCTTCGTTATCGGCTCGCAAGCCTCAATGTTGGCGCTTGCAATCCACTACTATCCGACTACGTGCCGGGCTACCGGCAGCGGATGGATGCTCGGGGTCGGTCGTGCCGGTGGGATCGTCGGCGCGCTCGCGGGGGTGCCGCTTTTGCACCTGCAACTCAGCATCAACACGATGATAAGCATTCTCGCCATGCCTGCTTTCGTTGCAGCGATCGCGGTCGGGCTCAGTGGTTTCGCGTTCATCCGACGCGAAACCGGGAGCGTTAAAAACCTTGGGTAACGCCTCTTCCAGCCGCTGTAGATGATCAAGAAATGCGGCGACCTCGGCGGGTAGGCAGTTGACCTCCTGCGGCTCACGGTGGCAGGGTCCGTCGGCGACGCGGTATCTGAAGAGGAGCGTGAGGGCTTAGACGGGAGGTAGGCTGGCGCTTGTGCGACCTCGTACAATGTGCGCGCCAAACACGCTCACGAAGAAGGGGACGATATGCTTAAGAGAATCACTGAGAGAATCAGCTATATCACCATTGCGCGATGTGCGAATATCGGGCTTGGACCCATATCCGGTACGAGGTCAGTTATGAATGCTCCGACACCCCGGATCACCGCGCCGTCCATTTCCCACGACGGCTCGATCTGGTTCTCGGCCTATGCTTTCGGCTGGGGCCATTGCGCTTTTTTAATACCGACCAAAGCCGTATGCGAGCAGCTCGGTGCTGCCGATACGTCTGCGAAACAACTTACGCTTGCTTTCGAATTGGGAAAAAAGCGCATCTGCAAGATCGTCGAGCAGACATACATACCCGACACCGGCGATCGGGTGACGCTAAGCACATTACGCTCCTAGTGCCACTCACCGAGGCCTCTCCGGGCGGGGTTGCTTTGGCTGTTAACACAGCGAATCATCTCAGTTGTGTCGACGCCTTGGCTAAACGCATTTGTTGCTGACGCGGTGCCTGGTGACACAGAGGTGCAACGCACGCGATATTTCAAACCCGTTTAAGGACCAGGAGAGCGAATGAGTTCGCGCAAAGGCGCTTTGCCTGAAGCACTGAGCAAGGAAGATCTGGAAGCGATGTCCGAGTTCCGCTACAGGCTGCGACGCTTCTTGCGGTTTTCCGAAGAGGTAACTCATGCTGCGGGGGTTACGCCTTTGCAATATCAACTCATGCTGCAGGTCATAGGTTTTCCCGGCAGATCGTGGGCAACGGTGGGCGAACTGGCCGAACGGTTGCAGGCAGCGCCCAATGGCACAGCCGCCTTGGTGTCGCGCTGCGAATCCGCCGGCCTGGTGATTCGCAAACGTGGCGAAGAGGACCGACGCCAGGTACGGGTCCATCTCACGGTAAAGGGCGAACGATGCCTGCTGAAACTGGCGGCGCTACACAAACCTGAGATCGAGTCTTTCGGCTGGACGTTTGGCAAAACGACTGGACAGCCATAAATATCGCTTTCTTTGCGCAGACCGGCGTCAGCCGTATTGTCATGCGCGGCCTACGCCTAGATATGGCACATTGTGCTATATCTACTATACTGATGTGTTTCCGGTGGGCGCGGCATGCATATTCTAAAATTTATCGACAAACGTGCACGGCAACGTGGCCGGCGACTATGGCTGCACTATGGCGTGTTCTGGTTGGGAGCTATCGTGACTGGTCTCCTCGCCGTCCTCTACGCGCAATTGATCGACATCGGATACAACACTTTCCTGCGGTATTCGACGCACTACTGGTGGCTTCCGTTGCCGGTCACGCCCGCCATTGGCGCGGCAGGCGTCTGGCTAACCCGACGCTATTTTCCAGGGGCGGAAGGCAGTGGCATTCCGCAGGTAATCGCGACACTCCATGACGACGGCACTCTCGCGCCTCGGCTTCTCAGCATCAGGATCCTGGTAGGCAAGATAGTCGTGTCATTTCTTTCGATACTGGGTGGATTCACGATCGGCCGCGAAGGCCCAACCATCCATGTCGGCGCGGCCCTCATGTTCAACCTGCGGCGCTTTTACCCGCAGCGATTCCGGGCCATTCGTGGCACCGGGTTAGAACACAGGCTCGCTCTCGCGGGAGCGGCGGCCGGTTTGTCGGCAGCCTTCAATGCACCGCTTGCCGGCGTCGTCTTCGCCATCGAAGAGTTGACCCGCAGCTTCGAACAGCGCACGAGCGGCGTGTTGATCACCGCCATTATTTTCGCCGGCGTCGTTTCATTGGGACTGCAGGGTAACTACACCTACTTCGGAACGATCGACGTAGGGGGCCATTTTCCGGACCTGCTTGCTGTAGCGGTCCTGCTGAACGGCGTGGTGTCGGGTGTCGCAGGCGGCCTGTTCTGCTGGTTGCTACTGAATACCCACCGCTGGATGCCTGCTTCTGTCACGAGCTGGCGAGGCCGCCGGCCGGTCGCCTTCGGCGCTGCCTGCGGCATGATCGTCGCTGTGATCGGCATTGCGTCGGGTGGGCATACGTTCGGCAGCGGCTATGCTGAGGCGCGTGCGATGCTGGAGGGACGCGCACAGCTCGGAGCCACCTATCCGCTGCTCAAGATGGCGTCGATGGTCGGCTCGTATCTGCCGGGGGCGCCGGGCGGCCTGTTTGCACCGTCACTTGCCATTGGTGCGGGAATCGGCAATGCACTACACCTGATATTCGGCCAGATGCAGCTTCCGATGCTGATCGCCCTCGGTATGGTCGGCTATCTGGCAGCCGTGACACAGAGCCCAATCACCGCGTTCGTGATCGTCATCGAGATGATCAATGGCCATGCGCTCGTCATCTCGCTGATGGCGACTGCGCTGATATCCAGCCAGGTGTCGAAGCTGTTTGCACCTGCACTATACGAAGCGTTGTCGGAACGTTATCGCAGCCCGAGCGACGCACCAGGACTTGCCGTCGCGGATGATCGGCGTGAAGTGACCAACCGGTAGGGCGGAAGCGGGAGCATGATCGTATGCCACCCGGGGTCTCCGTGATTTTGATGCCATTTACCGGGATAGGACACTTCAAGCCCGACAAGGCTTTGTGAGGCTCTGTCGCAATAAGAAATTCTTCGATCCGTTTCCTACGATATGCTGGGGTAAAGCGGCGCGTGGACACAAGGTATTGTGGTCGAGCCATTCTGGAAATCCTTCTTGCGACAGAGCCAGCGTCCACGCGAGCTCTCGGTCTTCCGCCACTGCGGATCGTTCGTCGACAATGACACGTTCCGCTCGTTGGTCGTCCGATCCATGAAGTAGCAGTAGAATCCCTGTCGCGAGGCAGGGGGACGGCGTTGCCGGTTCGAGACGCTGCCGACGACTCCGCTTTGAATGGATTAGGTTTGCACCTGTCCGTCGACCACGAGCCCATCCTGCGTGTCCTCGGAATACAAGGGTTTCGCCTCGGGAAAGGCGTGCAGAGGCGACTATCAGTGCGTCATACACGCTGAACCCGTATTGCTCAGCGATGAGGATTCCCCGATCGGGGTCCCCGTGATTTTGATGCCGTTTACCGGGGTACGTTGCTCTATACCCGGTGCGGCTTATCGGTCCGCCCCCAAAATAATATCCAGGCAAATCAATCACTTTCTGTTTGGTGTCCGGCCGCGATGTGATGGCTACGGCGCAGGCCAGACTGGCGCGGTTTCGCGGCGATAAGCGTGATTCTCCCCGATAGCCTGCCTGCGGCCGCTCGAATGCGGGTTTTCTAGCGTTAGATTCGCATGCTATCCGGACCAGACTGACGTGATGCCCGCTGCCGGCATACCTGTCAGCAACACCGCGCGGGCATCCCGCGCCGACCGCTCGACTGGCCGGAAAGCCAGACTGCACAAGGCTTTCCGGCGGGCGCGTGAAGTTTCACACGACGCGTTGTCACGCTTGCCAGCACCGGAAAAGGCAAACAGTAACTATCTGATTTTTATGGATGTTTAAATTGGGCCGGTTCACAAAGGGCTCTGTCGCAATAAGGATTTCCAGAATGGCTCGACCACAATACCTTGTGTCCACGCGCCGCTTTACCCCTGCATATCGTAGGAAACGGATCGAAGAATTTCTTATTGCGACAGAGCCCGGCGCGGCCGTGTTCGGGCCAAACACGGGGAGCGGGTGAACGGCCGCTTCCATGATTTTCAACGGCCGCTGTGAGCACCCTGACCGTCAACTCGGGGTCGCCTGCAGCCGTTCAGTGAATTTTGGCTCGCAAGCATTTTCATGACAAGAGTCGGATTGAGCGCTCGCCTTCGGCAAGCAAAGTATGGCGGGGTGCGCGACATTGCCAAAACCTAACGGATAGGTTTATCATCAGTGCATGCCGACAATTTCAACGATCAACGGGCACCGCGTGGTGATCTACCCCGCCGACCATCGGCCGGCACACGTCCACGTGATCGGCGCCGGTTTTGAGGTGGTTTTTAACCTGAACTGCCCGAAAGGTCCGCTGGAAGTCAGGACCATCGCCGGGAAGGTGTCTGACGCCTCGATCCGCCGGATAGCGCGCCTAGTCGAGCCCGAAATCGCCGCCTTCTGTGCCGCCTGGAGAAAGCATCATGGCAATTACTAAGGAAGCGATTGCAGCGGCCCGCGCCGCAGCGAAGGAAGTCGGCCCGTGCGCCGTCGCCGCGCGCTATCGCCCGTCAGTCGGCAAGCTGGAAGTCGAGTTTAATAACGGCGTGACGCTTGCCGTGCCGACGAGCCTGATTCAGGGGCTCGCGGGTGCCAGCACGGCGGATCTGAGCAAAATCGAGATCACGCCCGGCGGATGGGGATTGCATTTTCCGAAGCTCGATGCTGACGTGTACGTGCCCGCGCTGTTCGAGGGCGTCTACGGTTCGAAGGCATGGATGAAGCAGGCCGCCAGCGTTGCGGGCGCGACGCGATCAGCCGCCAAGTCGGCCGCTGCGCGTGAGAACGGCAAGAAGGGCGGCCGGCCGCGAAAGGTGCAAGAGGAGGCGCACGCATGACCGACGATACCCGCGACCCTGAGATGCAGCAATTCCAAGCCGATCTGCTTGAGTCCGTCCGCAGCATGAAGGCGGGACGTGCGGCGCGCGTGACCCACGTCGAAAGCGCCCCTACAATCAATCTCGGCAGCGACTTTGACGACTTCCTGCGAGAGGAGGGGATTTACGGCGAAGTGACGGCCACGGCCATGCAGCGCGTGCGCGACTGGCAGGCCAAGCAAGGGAGCAAAGATTGATGAGCCTTGACCACTACACCTACCGGGTGACGTGGTCCCCGGAAGATGGGGAACACGTCGGACTGTGCGCCGAATTTCCCTCACTCTCGTGGCTCGCGCAGACGCCCGAGGAAGCGCGCGCCGGAATTCGCCGAGTGCGTTGACGATATGGGCAGGCGCGATCAAATTTGAAGTGCAACACCTTCCTCGTGTAAGGTGCGCACATGCAAAAAAGAAGAACGTATCAACAGCTTCAGCCTGAAGAGCGCATGACCATTGCAAGCACGAAGCAGCAGGGTTCGAGTGTTCGGGCCATGGGGCGAAACGATCGAGCACGCGCTCGCGAATACGCTGGAAGCAATCGAGGGCTGGATCGAAGCCACGACCGAGCGCTGCGGCACGATCACGTTCAAACCTTCCACCCTTCAAGCCCTGCGCGAGAACCCGGACTATGAAGGCGCGATTTGGGCGCTTGTCGATATCGACCCGGCGAAGTTCAAACACGAACCCAGCAACCGATTAAACGCTCTCTAACGGCCTCGCACTCCATCGCATAGACATGACAACAACGAAACCCGCGGTCGATGAGCTGATGACGAAGGCTTTCGTGCCCGGCCGCGACCCGCGTAGTCAGGAATACAAGCAAGCCGTGCTCTCGATCCTGAGCCTGCGCATAGACGGCGACGGTTTGATCGAGGGGGCCGAGCAGATTTCGTAAATAGGGATAGTCATGTCGCTACCTGAAGCGCCGAACTCCATCCTTGTCATTTGCACCCGGCGAATCGGAGATGTTGTTCTGGTCACTCCCGTGATGCGATCGCTCAAGACCAAGTGGCCCGACACAGAGATTCATGCCCTGGTATTCGAGGGAACCGAGGGAGCGCTCGAAAACAATCCCGACGTCGCCCGGGTTATAAAAAGTCCACCGTCGCTGGCCGCGCGTACTGCGACACGCTCAAGGGCGCAGCACATCGAATCCGCCGAGGACAACCACGCCGCTCAAGACGATCATCGCTGGGGAGTGCTGGCCGAAGTAGAGGATCGCAGCTGCCAGCCAGCTCGCGATGCAAAAAGCTCCGGTGCGCGCCATCGCGTGCTCCTTATCTGTGGTGATAGCGGTATTCCTGCGTCTTGCCGCCGTATTAATACGAACCAGCGCGTACGTCCTGTACATAGATGTAGCTCTTTTCATGCAAATCGCCGAGCAGGTCCTCGAAAGCGGCAAAAGCTTCAGTGATATAGCCGCTGCCATTTTGCAGTATTCCCAAATGTCAGCTATCGTGTGCCGACCATAGCCATTCGACCTTTTCGTGAGCAGACGTACGCAGCAGCGCGATACTCGGTAGCCCCAGCGGCAGGCCAAGCGATACCGATCGTGACGCGATCGCTCCGTGCCTCCCCCGAAGCCTCCCCAACTCGGTCGCTGTAGCGCACCAGCGCGTCGCGCTTGGGACGCACTTTTAGCAGCCGGGCGGCCGACCTTACGCGGTTGGCGCGCGCATCGCTGAAAAAGCTAACGCGTTCATGGGAGGAAGCCATCGGTTATTCCGATGTCCCGCGAATGAACGGCGATGCGCCTGTGCCAGCCAGGAATTGGCGTAGCTGTTGTTCGGCTTTCACCACCCGGTGCATCGGTGCCTCGCTTAATTGCCGGTCGTGCAGTGCAAGCAAGCGTTCGATCACGGGCGCGTCCTGCTCCCTTATTATCCACTTGGCACATTTGGCTGCCACCGCGAGGGCGCTTTCGAACTCCGCTTCAGCATGCGCGTAACACTCGAAGGGCGCGTCCCCGAAACCCATGCGCTGAAGGTAGTAGGCCATGTACACCGAACCGACCAACTCGTTGATCTGATGCCGATCCCGCTGTCGCCTCGGCAAGCAGCGAGCGCCAGGTGGTACGCGAGCGACGTCTCGCGCGCCGAGTGCGCCGCCATCGGTAGCAGCAGCGACTTGCTCAGCGGTTTCCGGTGGGCACCAGGGCGAGTGGGTTTTCGTTTTGTTCCTGCCATGCGCGTATCAAAACTCAGTTCAGAGAAATCTGGGGCAGCCTGCTGTCGACGCTTGCACTTGCCACTGGTCGTCGTTGTGCGCGAGGCCGGAGGCGAGTCGTCACGTGCTCGAATGCCTGCGGATCTTAAGTTGTTGGACGGAGGCAGAAGTGGTCATCGGCGTCGAAACAATACCGTTCCAAGAGGTGCGTCGAACATCCCTGTGAAGCACGGGCCAGAAGGCCGGCAACGCTCTACTTCCCGAACTCAGAAACTTGGTCAGCGCTATATCAGACCGATCGAACGGCGTCATGCTAACCGCTTTGACACCCCAAAATGGCTAACGGAGACGACGATCACGCTGTTCGTCGTGGTGATCACGCTATCGGATCCGGAGCCACACATGAAGCGATGATCATCGCTTCTGCATTCGCGGGTGGTGATCCCCTAACGTGTGGGCTGTACACAAGATCGCCCGCCGCTATGCCGCGGCCGCTCAACACACACGTCCCAGCACGCCTCGCGATGCGTCTTCCCCAGGTCTGATGTCCATAGTGACCGGTGCGCGAATCGCACCAGGACACGGTCAACGTCTGCGAAGTCGCTCGCTCAAGCACTCTTACAGTCGGCTGCGCCCACTCCTGCGCGTGCGCTACGGCAGACCGCGGGCGCTTGTCTACACGAGCGATCATGGCGACAGTTTGCGACCATACGTCTGAACTAGTCTCAAACATCAAACGCTCCTCTTCGAGAATTTCACAACATTGAAGGGTACTCGATCATGCGCGGCGAATTTCGGACTGCAAAAGGCTGCGATTCCTCGTCCTTAACAAACAAAACTGCTGAAACGTTGGGCGACGCGACGCGCTAACCACGAAGGACCGGCGTCGATCCCAGTCCGGCATGCAATAAGCCGAAAGAAATTACCTGACCATGACTTGCGAGGCACTTGCGCATCAGTGACCGAAGTAGCTTGGGTGAGTACCTGCCGCAGTCCTCGGCGCACCGGCCTGCGAGGAACCATCGGACACTCCGCCTACTCCCGTGTTGCTCGGCGTTGCGATATCCCGCGAATGAACGCGCGCCTCGACCGCCTAAATATCGGCCGGATAGCGCACATCGTTGTTGCTCGGCCGGTAGGCGGCCCGTTCGAATTGGACCAGATCTGTGCGCACTTCGGCACGTGGTCGGCTTCGTACACGGTGATTGAAGCCCCGACCTGACTGTCTCGTCGTAGCGAAAGTGGTTCTCCCTTATTTTGTATAGCGAAGTTTGATGCACGATGACGCTCCTATTACATTGATGTCATATTTGGCTTCCCGACACGGGCCGGGCCCAGCCTGTCGGGAACACCAAGGTCGTCCCGAGTCG
>Ga0255336_100385_pt1 | contig 77315 bp, 63 predicted proteins | sample MeOH1_35cm_T3_17_FD_189102 | JGI IMG/M metagenome (GOLD analysis project Ga0255336, IMG submission 189102) | Sandy soil microbial communities from University of British Columbia, Vancouver, Canada - MeOH1_35cm_T3_179 | ecosystem: Engineered > Artificial ecosystem > Sand microcosm > Unclassified ... | reverse complement strand
TGACGACATGTGCGTCAGCTTGGACACCTTGCATGCAGGCCTGCTACGCCAGGCCTGCATGAGAAAAACCGTCGACGAACCCCGGAGGGGTTTGTCGACGGCCTGAAGCGCCGGTGGCGCTTTTTTAGAATCCCGAGGTTTCGCCGCAGGCGAAACCTCCTTGCATTTATTCCTTGCCGTCTGTCGGGTTAGAGAAAGGCATATTGATACCGACCACTTTGTCGATGGGCATGGTGAAGCAAACGCTGTGGGCGGGTGTCCGTACGCCCATCTTCTCTTTAATCATCTTCATTGCCTTTTCCGCGATCCCTTCCTCCACCACGGAAACAATCAATTCTTTTTCAGAATCCACTGTAATGCCCATGAAGGATTCGTGATGTATTCCTTCTCCGCGGGTATTCAGTATGGTTGCGCCTCCGGCGCCCGCCTCCCGCAGCAAATCCACAAGATTATCGGCGTACCCCGCATTTATGACGATAAAGAGCGCCTTGATTTTGCTGTTGTTTTCCACGATTCATGATCCTCCTTCGCTAAATCGACAAATGATCGATGGATATGGTGAATGCGATGCCGGTGTTCGGTTGACCAAAATGGAACCTTTCGTTGAGCATTTTCGTTACTGCAACGGTCTCGCTGTCTGGCAGCAAACACATGATCATCGTCTTATGCTTCTCCGGCACGAGCCCAAGCACATTTTGAAGATAACTCGCCTCGACGGTTCCTCTGCCGTACATCGTGTTTGTCAGATGCGCGCCATTTTCCAAAAGGGCCGATAACATCGCGTCCTGATTTTTGCGTCCAACAATAAGAACCCAAAAAGTAATTCCGCCTGATTCCTCTCCGGCCATGGATACATTTATGTCCGGCTGTGCCGCTGCTTCAAGCAATACCCGCTTCGACACTTCCGTTTCATGGAGCAGCGGTTTAAGATCGACGAGATCATCTTCCTCCGCAAGCTGATGCTTCTGACGCAGATCGTATACGATCCCTAATGCCTGTACCGCAATCAGGGGTGTAACGGATACAAACGCAATGATCCCGAACCCGTTGGTCAATATCGACTGGGCGTTTGCACCGGTTGTTGCGGCAACCCCCTGCGCCACACCAAGCGTGAGCGGCGTAAGAAAAGCCGAGGTCAGCGCGCCGCCCGAAACCCCGCCCGAATCAAAAGCCAAACCCACAAACAGCGGGGAAGCGAATTTCATCATGATTAGGGCAATGGCATACAGCGGTACCAGGAAGTAGAGAATGTTTACTTGCGTCAATATTTTCACAATAGACAACAGCGAGGCAAAGCCAATGCCGATTGCCAACGTCATACGGATGGTCATCTTCTTGATGTGGCCGTTGGTTATTTCCTCCAACTGATCCCCCAGTACGGTAACGGCAGGCTCCGACAGCGTGATGGCAGCACCGAGTACAAAACCAATCAAAAGCAGCAGCCACTTGAACCATTCCGGACGGGCCGGATCAAGAAACACCTCTCCGATGTATTTTCCCCCAAACGCAAATCCAAAATCAATGCCCGACAGAAAAATGAGCAGACCAACGTAAACGGTGACGAAACCCACCAGAATCTTAATAAACTCCTTTCCGGGCAGCTTCACTAAGAAAAACTGGAACGGAAGGAAAACAATCAGCACCGGGAGCAGCGCCAGCGCCACCTCTCCCAGATTGGATCTAATAATTCCAACGAAGCTTTCGGCAGCACCCGGGTTATACGCACCAACCGGAGGGAGCGTGCCTCCGTTTAGAGCTTTCAGAACAATACCGTAGATAAACATAGCCAGTATTGGGCCCACCGATGCTAACCCAATGATGCCGAAGGTGTCATCGTTGGTTTTGTGCCTGGACATCGTGGCGGAAACGCCCATACCGAGGGACAGGATAAACGGTACCGATACATCGCCGGTGGTGGCTCCGCTGCCATCGAAGGCCAGTGCAACAAATTCTTCGGGAACGAAAATAATGGTCAGGAACAGAACGGCGTACAAGGAGGCAAACACTGCTTTAATATTGATATCCTTCATAATGCGGAACAGTGCGAAGCCCACGAATACGCCGACCCCGGCGGAGAGCACCCAAACGAACACTGTATTATTGATAACAGGCATAATCATGTTTGCCTGCCGCGCCAGCACGGCAAGTGCCGGCTCGGCAACGGTGGCAAGAAAACCGAATAAGAGGCCGAAGAATATGATAAATAAAGGCTTTTTGAGCTTTATTAGCGATTTCCCTACCAGCTTGCCAATGGGTAAAATACTGGCATCCAATCCGACTAAAAAAAGCGTCTGTCCCAAAACAACACTTGCATAGCCGACAACCAATTTGAAGTAATCGAACGCGCTTTCCATGGGCGCTATAAACACGCATACGACAATAAGCACTATGGCAAGCGGAATGGTAGACAAAAATGTTTCTTTTAATACGCGGATTGTTTTCATTTTACCTCCAGATATCCCGCTTGCAGCATAACACCGCCTGCGGTTGTGTACGGGTCGCCTCCAGTCTTATTTTTTGCCTACATTCAAAGCGGCAATTTAATCGAATACGACACAATTTGCGGAGAAGGAACGCTTTTTCCATTCTCCCTGAGATGCAAAAAAGGAACAGGTCCGTGAATCATTAAACGTAAGGATAAGGATATCGTCATGCGGGCATTTCACATTTTGTTATGGTTTCATATTTTCTTGCGTTAATTCCTCAGCGGTTTCAGAAACACGGTTAAACAGCCGAACCACCTCCAACGAATCCTGTTCACCAAGCCGCGCCAGGAATACATCAAGTATTCTATTGAATTCAGAATCCGCCTGAGCCATGACCTTTCGTCCCTCGGGCGTTAATGTGACAATCAATTTTCGACGATTACTTTTGTCAATCTCACGAACAAGATATCCTTTTTGCTCCATATGGCTTACGATCTGTGAAATCGCGCCTTTGGAAACGCATAACTCTTTTTTTAAATCAGACATATATGTATTGCGCTCCGAATTGGGGTTATTCGCCACAAGTGATTTCATCAGGATCAACTCGGTCAAATCCAAGTTTTTAAAATACAGCAGCAAATTTGCTCTGCGCAAGCGCTGAATCGCGTGTACTGCCTGCTCTTTTATCGAATCATCCATACATTTTCCTTTTAACAACTCATATGGTTTAGTACTTAACAGTATACCGAAAAACATTTTGTTTGTCAATAGATCGATGTTGCAGAGACAAAAACTGTATAAATGTTAGCAGACGTTATTTTACATAAAAAAGAGATTACAGAAAAACTCTGCAAGCTCCCTATTGTGAGAAGTTAGGTAAAAAAAGATGCCAGTACTCAGCTTCTTATAATACTATACTGTGGATAACGGACTATCCCTTTATTTGAAGGTTTCGTAGAATTTCATGATAGCGTTTTGTTGCCAGAGCACTTACCTTACCCTTTTTGCAGAAAGAAAGCCCATCCAGCTTCGGAACAATGCGTTCAACCACAATCTGCCCATCTACCATTTTGGATTCCAATGTTTCCAAGGCTTCGAGAAACCGTTTATCCTCCTTTGCTTGGTTATAAAAGGATAAGACATAAACGTACACAAAAAGGTTGTAGTTTCGGAAAGGGTATTCAACTTGCATGAATAATGTGCCAATTCCATAGTGACACGGGCCAATGGGTTTCCTGATTGTCCAATGCTCCAGCAAAAAGTCTACTGCCTTGTCAAGTGCGGGTTCTTTGCTAAGATAATCGCTAAAGCGGAACGCGTTTAGGGCGGTAAGCGTTGGGAAGGGATTTGAATACTCCGTTTCTGGGCCTCGGCCAAAGCTGAATTTATTGCAGCGCCAGCCACCGTCTGTATATTGGATATCTAAAAGATGTTGCAAGGTTTTTCGCAGTCTGGCATCGGAAGCATACCCCATGTGGCAAAGTACATTGGCGGCGTGGATTGTTTGGCATGGGTATACAGAGCCTTGTGGATACAACTTGAAACGTCCATCCTCCTGCCAAGTGCTGAATATTAATGCAGCGACTTCTTGCAGTAAAGGTTCTGTGGGCTCCATGCCCAATTCCAATAAGTACATTACGCTCTCAAGAGTTGAGAATGGCACTCCTTTTATTAAACGCTTATCAGGCGTAGTCCAAAGATCCGCCCCATTATCATGCTTGTGCGACAATATCACCTGTATATCTGATTCATATTGCTTTTCTGCAGTCATTTTCTCACCACTTCATTCTAAAAAACAGAAACAGAATCTTAATATATTAAATTAATTTGCGCTTACACTTAATATATCAGAAAAATCACAAAAGCAAAAGGACCTAAACAACGAGAGTTCAGGCCCCTTTACTTCAATTTCAAATGGTGGAGCATGGGGGATTCGAACCCCCGACCTCTGCATTGCGAACGCAGCGCGCTACCAGCTGTGCCAATGCCCCATTTTAACCGCGAGAATTACTATACACCATTTGTGCGAAGATTGCAAGAGGCAGCTTACCGCAAAATTCATCCCGCAAAATTCACACAACTTATCGCAGAATTCATGCCGGCGGCGGCCGGCCTTTTAGGCCTCCTCCTCGCGGAAAACCTTGTACCCGAGGCCCATTGTGGCGGCTTTGAGAAGCTGCACGAATTCCGCGGGCGGGATATCCTCGTCCTCGCGCACCCAGCGCAGGATGACGCTTCGAAGCGCCTCCGCGAACAGGGTGATAAAGAATTCGTGATGTTCGCCTTCCACAAAGAAGGGGTCGAGTATCTCCCGAAGCGACGCCGCAAGGACATCCCCAAAGTACTCATAAAATGAGTTTTGTCCCTGCACCTCCAGCGCCCGCCTGTAAAACGTCTTATTCTGCGCGAAATACTCGCACAGGCGGAGCGTATCGTCCCAGCCGTCCCCGTGGACGGATTTCGTCAAAATGCCTTCCAGGAATTCCGTATAAAAGATCCAGTTGACCAGGTCGTATTTGTCCTTGAAATGGTAATAAAAGCTTTTCCGGTTCATTCCGCAGCGCTCGCAGATATCCCCTACGCTGATCCTCGCGAGGGGTTCTTCGCACATTAACTCTTTGAGCGCCTGAGCCAGCGCCTTTTTTGTGATGCTCATGTTCGGCATGGCGCGTTCCTCCCGCCGGCATTACGCGAGTGCGGGTTTTGGCAAAAGCCGCTGAAGCAGGGCGACAAGTCCGTCGGCGCGGATGCTCGCCAGGGGGCTTTCCCCCGGCTCGATATATACGCCGCCGTCGCTTGCGATTCCAAGGTAGCTGGGATCCGTGGATATGATGGAATCCACATGGGCGATATCCTTGTAAAAATCGATAAAGAAGGTCGGATATACGGGCTGCAGGCGCATGCCCTCCACAAACGTCTGTATCTTCTCCATCGTTTCCTCAGGGCATATCGCATTGCACAGCAGGAACGTGACCGGCGGCATGGCGGAGGCTGTGAGCGCCGTGTAGTGCTGAAGCACTGGCTCCGGATCGTTCTCGCCGTAGCACAGAAAGGAGCCGTACAGGCAGCGCTGCTTTCGAAGAAGCTCGGCCGCGCTCTGATAGAGGGCTTCCTCGTCCTGCACATAGGCGACGATGGGTATGCCGTTGCCCGCCTTGCGGAACGCGGCGCATATCTCGGGGCGGATATCCGCCGGGTTCACGAACAGGAAGAACACGCAGTCCTGAAAATCCGACATCAACCCGCTCATCCACGCGTCAAAATCGTGCCGCTGGTCGCAAAGGAACATAAAGCTGCAAATTCCCAGCTCCCGCGCCTGAGAGACGATATTCTTCATTTCGTCGGAAGTGAGAGGGGAGGCAGCCTCCTCGTTGAGATCAAAGACGATCGTCCAGGGTACGTTGCATCCCGTGCGCGCCTCCACCTCGCGTATGCGCCGCGCGCCCACCGTCCAGGCATTGTAGCCCAGATTGATGCCGAACTTTTTGAGCGCCGCCGTTTCCACGCCGCCGGCCACCCCAAACGCAAGATCGTAATACGGGCTCTTCTGGTCGGCCAGCATCTTTTGCGCGATACCGAAGAACTCGTTCTGGAACCGGCCTTTTGCATGGAACATGCCGAGTTCCACCAGGTTGCGGAGCTCCCGTTTGGAGTTCTTGCGCATTTCCTGCAACCCGCGGTCGACCACCTTTTCTATAATAAAACGTGAAAAATTAACAGCCATTTCAGGGCCCTCTCTCCCGTCTGAGAAATTGCAGGCGATAACCCCGCCTCTAGTATAACACATTCCGATGATACGGTTTCCGGGTTTTTGGGTATAGGGACAAAAAGCGGATTTGTCCAAAAATGCAGCACTTCCGGGAAATGGGAAAATCTGCGGCGTCCGCTTCGGGCTGTCCGTGGACGGGAGACGCAAAATTGGACATACTAAATCGAAACAATCGGAAAATGGAAAGGGGTATTGTCATGGCCGAAAAATCCATCAAGGAAAAAGTACAGGCTTTTGGGGTGAAGCAGGCGCTGGCGTATCTGGATAAGGACCCGGATACCAATATTCCCAAGCTCTTGGACTGGATTGAGAAGTATGACCGGAAAGGAACGCTCGCGCCTCAGATCAAGGGGGTCCGCGAGGCGATCGCCAACCCTGGGAACAACTGGAACATCCTGGTGAAGAGCCTTTGGACCGATATCGATAGCGGCGTGCGGCGCGCGATATTTGAAAACTTCATCATCAACGCCAGCTTGATCGGCGGGCACAGGCAGGAGGAGTTCCGGGAAAAGAACGACTGCAACGTGCCTTGGGCCATCCTTATGGATCCCACCTCCGCCTGCAATCTGCATTGCACGGGCTGCTGGGCGGCGGATTACGGCAACAAGCTCAACATGACCAGCGCCCAGCTGGACGACATCATCCGCCAGGGCAAGGAAATGGGCGTCTTCTTTTACATTTACTCGGGCGGTGAACCCCTGGTGCGCAAGGCCGACATTATCCGCCTGTGCGAGGCGCACCCGGATTGCGCTTTCCTGGCGTTCACCAACGGCACGCTCATCGACGAAGCGTTTGCGGACGAAATGCTCCGCGTCAAGAACTTCATACCCGCCATCAGCGTGGAGGGCTTTGAGGAGGAGACCGATTTCAGGCGCGGCAAGGGCACGTACGCGAAGCTGGTGGAGGGGATGGAGATCCTCAAAAGAAAGAAGCTGCCCTTCGGCGTTTCCTGCTGCTATACCAGCAAGAATACCGAGGTCATCGGGAGCGAAGCGTATTTTGATCAGATGATCGACTGGGGCGCAAAATTCGCCTGGTTCTTCACCTATATGCCCGTGGGCGTGGACGCCGCGCCCGAGCTTATGGTCAACGCCGAGCAGCGGGAATATATGTACCACATGATCCGCGAATTCCGCAATACCAAGCCGATCTTTACCATGGATTTCTGGAACGACGGCGAGTTCGTCAAGGGCTGCATCGCCGGCGGACGCTCCTACCTGCATATCAACGCCAACGGCGATGTCGAGCCCTGCGCCTTCATCCACTACTCGGATTCTAATATTAAGGAAAAGAGCCTGGTCGAGGCCCTGCGCTCCCCGCTGTTCATGGCGTATCGCGAGAACCAGCCCTTCAACGAGAACCATCTGCGTCCCTGCCCGCTGCTGGACAACCAGGGAAAGCTCGCCGAAATGGTGGATAAGACCGGCGCGCATTCCACAGATCTCGGTCATCCCGAGGATGTTCACGAGCTTTGCGCCAAGTGCGAGCACGCCGCGGAGCATTGGGCGCCCGTTGCCGGCGAGCTCTGGGAGCGGGGCCATTTCGTTTCCAAAGCTACACGCTAAAGCTTGCTTACCTTACCCCCTATTGGGCTTCGCCGTATGCGTTTTTACGCAGGGCGAAGCCCTTTTTCAATATGAATACCGCATCATGAAAATAATGATCCCCCGGCTTTGCCGGGGGATCATTATTTTCATTTCCCTGCAAGCAAATTTTCTTCTGGAGGGTTTTTTGACAAACTGTATCGCCGCCTGCGGCGGCGACGCAGACTGTCAAAAAACCATTCGGGGCTCGGTGGCCGCAGCCCCGAAGGCTTCCAACCGCCGCCAGCGACATGTGCGGTGGCGGCGGAAAAGCCTTGCGCCGCAAGGCTTTCCTTGCAGGAACAACCGTCCGTGCCGTAGGCACAGGTTGTTCCTGAATCCTCGAAAAAGTACCGCAAGGTACTTTTTCGACAAGCTGTATCGCCACCTACGGCGGCGACGAAAAACGATTTTATTGAATAGTGGGCGGGCTCCGCCCCCCACTCCCCCTGAGGACGACGTTGGCTCATAAAGAGCGTGGTCGTACTAAAATGATAGTAAAAGGGGAAATGAATAGGCGAGAGCAATATCCCACCCTTTCATATTCTTTAAGAGCGTTTTCCACCCAAGATATTGGTTTCCCGTTAAGCACTTTTCCGAGGTCCGTACCCCAGGGGGGCGGGGGGCGGAGCCCGCCCGCTATTAAATAAAACAAATCCTCGTCGCCGCCGTAGGCGGCGATACCTTGTATGCACTTAGCGCGACAGCCCCCGGCAGCGTGTAAATCTCAAAAAAGCGGCGCAGCCACTTTTCAGAGTATCGACAAAGTCTCTGAGCAGTTTTTACTATGCAAGAACGCAAACAGGAGTTGCATAGCGGGACGCTCCGTCGTCCCGCTGAAGCCCAAAAACTTAGGAGACACAATAAAATCCGTCCAAGCTGACGACATGTGCGTCAGCTTGGACACCTTGCATGCAGGCCTGCTACGCCAGGCCTGCATGAGAAAAACCGTCGACGAACCCCGGAGGGGTTTGTCGACGGCCTGAAAAGCGGCGCAGCCACTTTTGTGAAGCTTAGCTCGCCGTCTCGAACTGGCTGTTGTACAGGTTGGCGTAGAAGCCGTTCCTGCTCAAAAGCTCGGCATGCGTGCCCTGCTCCACGATGTCGCCGTCGTTCATCACCAAAATGAGGTCGGCGTTGCGGATGGTGGAGAGGCGGTGGGCGATCACGAAGCTGGTGCGCCCCTTCATCAGGTTATCCATCGCCTTCTGGATGAGCACCTCCGTGCGGGTATCGACGGAGCTGGTCGCCTCGTCGAGTATCAGGATCTCCGGGTCGGCGAGGATCGCCCTGGCGATGGTCAGCAGCTGCTTCTGGCCCTGGGAGATGTTGTCCGCCTCTTCGTTGAGCAGCATATGGTAGCCGTCGGGCAGGGTGCGCACAAAGTGGTCCACCTGCGCGGCCTTGGCGGCCCTGCGCACCTCCTCGTCCGTGGCGTCGAGCTTGCCGTAGCGGATATTGTCCGCGATCGTGCCGGAGAACAGCCAGGTATCCTGCAGCACCATGCCGAACATGGTCCTGAGTTCGTTGCGCTTGAATAGGCGGATGTCGTGCCCGTCGACGGTGATTGCGCCGCTGTTCACGTCGTAGAAGCGCATCAAAAGCTTAACGATCGTCGTCTTGCCGGCGCCCGTGGGGCCTACGATGGCGATCTTCTGGCCGGGGCTGACGCTGGCGCTGAAATCGTGGATGATGGGCTTTTCCGGGCCGTACCCGAAGGCCACGTCCTCAAAGCGGACGGAGCCTTTTATCTCCACGGCGCCGGCGGCGTCCCGCCCATCGCGGCTCACGCTGAGCGCATTCTGCGCCTCGGGAACTTCCTCCTGCTCATCCAGGAACTCGAACACGCGCTCGGACGCGGCGGCCGTCTGCTGGAGGACGTTGGAGATGTTGGCGATCTGCGCGATAGGCTGGTTGAACGAGCGCACGTACTGGATAAAGGACTGTATGCCGCCCACCGTCATGCTGCCGTTTACGGCGTAGTAGCCGCCCAGTATGCAGATGGCCACGTACGCGAGGTTGCCTATAAAGCCGGTGATGGGCATCATCAGTCCCGAAAGGAAGTTCGCCTTCCACGCCGATTGATAAAGATTGCTGTTGTATTCGCCGAATTCCTTTTCGGATTCCTCCTCGCCGTTAAAGGCCTTCACCACCACGTGGCTGCCGAACATCTCCTCCACATGCCCGTTGACGTTTCCCAGGAACCTCTGCTGGTTCTTGAAATGCTTCTGGGAGTTTTTGATGATCGCCAGCACCGCGAGCATCGATACCGGCAGCACGCACAGCGCCACCAGCGTCATTTGCCAGCTGATGGTGAACATCATGATCACGATGCCGATCAGCGACGTCACCGATGTGATGATCTGCGTCAGGCTCTGGCTGAGCGTCTGGCTGATGGTATCCACGTCGTTGGTGATGCGGCTGAGGATCTCGCCGTGCGTGGTCTTGTCGTAATAGCTCAGCGGCAGCTTATGGATCTTGCTGTTGATGTCGCTCCTGAACCGGCGGGAAATATCGGCCGTAACGCCCGACATCACAAATCCCTGCAGGTATGAGAGCAGGACGCTGGCGCCGTAGAGGCCGACAAGCTCCAGGAGGATCGAGCCGATCTTTGTAAAATCGATGGCGCCGGTACCGGCGATCTTTCCCATGATGCCCGTAAAGAGCGTATCGGTCGCCCTCCCCAGGATCTTGGGGCCCACGATCATGAACACCGTGGAGGCGATGGCCAGCACCCATACGAAGATGATCTTCCACTGGTAGCGCCCGAGGTACCCGATAAGCTTCCTCATGGAGCCTTTGAAATCCTTCGCCTTGGCGCCGGTCATCATCGCTCCGCGGCCCATGGGGCCGTGCCTGCCCATGGGCCCGCGCGGCGTTGCGGACGCCCCTGACTTTGTACGTTCACTCATGCCAATTCCTCCTGCGACAATTGCGACGAGGCAATCTCATAATATTCCGGGCAGCTCTTTAAGAGCTCCCTGTGCGTGCCGATGCCGACGATGCTGCCCTTGTCGAGCACGATGATCTGTTCCGCATTCATGATCGTGTTGACGCGCTGCGCCACGACGATGAGCGTGCTGTCCCCCGTATGCTCCTTGAGCGCCTTGCGCAGGGCGGCGTCGGTCCGAAAATCCAGCGCCGAGAAGCTGTCGTCGAATATGAGGATCTCGGGGTTTTTGGCGAGCGCGCGCGCGATGGAAAGCCGCTGCTTCTGCCCGCCCGAGACGTTCGTGCCGTCCTGGGCGATTTCCGAATTCAGCCCGTCGGGCTTTTCCGCAATAAACTCCGTTGCCTGCGCCACGCGGGCCGCGGTTTCCAATTCATCGTCCGTCGCGTCCTTCCGGCCGTAACGGAGGTTGGAGGCGATGGTGCCCGAGAGCAGCACGCCCTTTTGCGGCACGTAACCGATCCGCGCGCGCAGGTCCTTCTGGTCCACCTCGCGCACGTCCGCGCCGTCCACAAGGATCTGCCCCTCCGTCACGTCGTAGAAGCGGAGCGCCAGGCTCGCGATGGTCGATTTGCCCGAGCCCGTCGAGCCGATGATGGCCGTGGTCTGCCCCGGCTTCGCGGTGAAGGTGATGTTCGAGAGCGCATCCTCCTCGGCGTCGTGGTAGCGGAAGCGGACGTTTTTGAACTCTACCAGGCCCTTCTTGGCCGGATCGAACGCCTTTGCCTTCTTGGGGTCCGCGATGGAGGCCTTGGTTTCGAGCACCTCCGCGATGCGGTCGGCCGAAACCGCCGCCCGCGGCACGAAAATGAATATCATGGAAATCATCAGGAAGGACATGATGATCTGCATGGCGTACTGGATGAACGCCATCATATCGCCCACTTGCATGGAGGAGTTGGCGATCTGGTGCGCGCCGACCCATACCACCAGGAGCGTCGTGCCGTTCATGATGAGCGTCATAGCGGGCATCAGGAACACCATTACGCGGCTGACGAACAGGTTGGTCTTGGTAAGGTCCTCGTTGGCGGCCTCGAACCGCTCTTTTTCATGCCCCTGCGTCGCAAAGGCGCGGATGACCATCATGCCGCTCAAATTCTCGCGGGAAACCAGGTTGAGCCGGTCCACCAGTTTCTGTATCAGCTTGAATTTCGGCATGGCGATGGACATGACCACCGCGATGATCCCGATCAGGATCACGCAGGCCAGCGCGATGATCCAGCTCATGGAGGACGATTTGCGCAGCGCCATGACGATGCCGCCGATCGCCATGATCGGCGCGTAGCAGACCATGCGGATGCCCATCGTCAGCAGCATCTGAATCTGGGTGATATCGTTGGTGCACCGCGTAATCAGCGAGGCGGTGGAGAACTTGTCGAACTCGCTGTTGGAGAAGCTTTCAATTTTATGGAACACCGCCTTGCGCAGGTCGCGCGCCGTGCCCGCCGCGATCCGCGAAGAGAGCAGGCTCACAAGCACCGTGGCGACCCCGCCGAGCAGCGCGATCGCAAGCATCCGCCCGCCGATGCTGAGGATATAGGAGTTTTGGATGGCGTTCATATCCGCGCCCAGTTCGGAAAGGAAGACCTTGGCGAGCAGAATGCCGCTTTGCTTGAGAATGGTGGCGTCGTTCTCCACCGCCTGCTCATGCGCGGCGGCAACGGCGGACGCCGGGAGCTTTTCGAGCATCGGCAGCGCCTGGTAGAGCCGGGCGATATCGATATCGCTGGCGGTGGTGGGCATGGAGGCGGCGGTCCCGTTCTGCGCGGCCATATCCCGCATGACGTTGATCATCGTCCAGGTGGCGGTGCCGAACGCGTTGTCCAGGGCGGACAACGTATCCTTATCCGCGCCGTTCCTCACATAGATTTGCCCTTCCGCCTTGGAATAAATGCTGTTGTAGGTCTTGCCGTTTGCGTTCTTATCGGCGGCGTCCGTCAGGGTGTAGCTGTTCGTCACAAGCTCTCTTTCGGCGTCGGTCATGAACGCCGTCATCAGCTTCATGCCGTTCTCGCTGATGGCGTCGGGCGCTGCGTGCTCCACGCCGTTTTGCTGGATGCCGACGTTCACGATGTCCGACATATAGTTGGGCAGGTTCAGGTCGCACAGCGCCTGTACGAACAGCAGCGCGATTGCAAGCAGAAGGCCGAACAAAAACGGCTTCAAATACTTCGCGAGCTTAATCAATGGGAGTTTCTCCTTTCAAATTATCTAAAGCGGGCGGCTTTTCGGCTTCCCGTTTCATATCCTCTTTCAGCTCCTCGGTGATATCCGCGAGCAGGTTCAAAAGCCGGATCAATTCCTGCGTATTCTCTTCCCCGAAACGGGAAAGGGTTGTATCCATCACGTGGTCAGTATGCCCCTTCATATTCCGAAGGACGGCGTCCCCCCGCGGGGTCAGCGTCACCATGATCCTGCGGCGGTCCCGCGGGTCGATCTCGCGGTGGACCAGACCTTTATTCTCCAACCCGTTGAGGATCTGCGAAACGGCGGGCTTGGTCATAAAGAGCTTGTCCTGGATTTCCGACATGCTCGCGCTCTTTCCGGCCACCTTGTTCAATACGAAAAGCTCGCCCGTGCGGATATCGCAGCCGGGCGGGAGGAACACAGTGGCCTTACGGACGCGCATCATGGTATGCACAAAGGCCGATTTCATTTTAGGTTCCATGCGCATCTCCTCCCGTTATGTAAATGCTTAATATTTAAGCGCTTAACCATATTACTCCGAAGTTCCGTCAGGCGCAAGCCTGTAAAAAGTGAACTTCTTGCAAAGCAAATGTAAGCCGTCAGGTCATATTCTGAAAACGCGCCGTATCGCCGCCCCCGCGCGGATGCGACCCACGCGGGAACGGCAAGGGTAATCAGATTAATTTTAAAAGTTGCGATGAATCTCTTGACATCCGTATATCTTTGATGTTATAAAGCGGATAGTAGAACTATCCACTTTCTAAGATCGCAACATCAATTTGTGTCATGCTCCGGATTTGTTTTTTACAGGCTTCTTTGCTTTTGCAATATCCTAAATAAATAAGGAGGGAAAGAAATGCCACTCGCTCTCAATGAAAAGCAGTTGCTTCTGGACACTGCGCGCAGCCTGCGGCTCACCATCGTGGATGTCATGGCTTGGTCCGGCGGCGCACATATCGGCGGCTCTTTGAGCATCGCCGATATCCTTACCATCCTTTATTTCAAGTATCTCAATGTGGACCCGAAGAACCCGCAATGGGAGGGCCGCGATCGTTTCGTCCTTTCCAAGGGGCATGCGGCGGCCGGGTACATTCCGGTTCTTGCAAAAAAAGGGTACTTCCCGGAGGAAGAGCTGAAGTCCTTCAACCATTTCGGAAGCCCGTTCGCCATGCATCCGGACTCCAACAAGGTCATCGGGTGCGACGTCTCCACAGGTTCCTTGGGCCACGGCCTTTCCATCGCCGCGGGCCTGGGGCTGGGGGGCCGGTACCTGAAAAAGGGCTACAGGACGGTCTGCCTGCTCGGAGACGGCGAGTGCTGCGAGGGCAGCGTGTGGGAGGCGGCGATGTCCATCGCCCATTACAAACTGACCAATGTCATTACGGTCGTGGACCGCAACCGCCTGATGATCGACGGCCCCACGGAGGAGGTCATGTCCCTGGAACCGTTTGCGGACAAATGGCGCGCATTCGGGTTCGATGTGATGGAAATCGACGGGCATGATTTTGACCAATTGGACGCCGCGTTTGCAAAAGCCTGGAACGCTTCCGAAAAGCCCGCCCTGATCCTCGCGGACACCGTGAAGGGCAAAGGAGTCGATTTTATGGAGAACAATGTCGTTTATCATTACGCCTCGGGCGATTCCGCGCTGTGCGAAAAGGCCAGGGCTTCCATTCTGAACCAGTAAGGAGGGACATTGAAGATGGCCGTTGTAACCGGAACAAACTGGAATGCCTATGACGCCGCCACGATGACCGCGCGTGAGATCTATGGCCGCACGCTGGCGGAGCTAGGCAAATCCAACCCCAGGATCGTAGGCGTAACCGCCGACCTTGCGCAGACCACCGCCATCGTCCACTTCGCAAAGGCGTTCCCCGACCGTTTCTTCAATATGGGCATTGCGGAGCAAAATATGTTCGGCGTCGCCGCAGGGCTTGCAAAAGCCGGATTGATTCCGTTTGCCTCCACCATGGCCGTATTTGCCTGCTTTAGAGGCGGCGAACAGGTGCGTACCGATATCGCCTACCAGAGCCTCCCGGTCAAGATCATCGCGACGCATGCGGGCCTCTCCTTCGGGCATGCGGGCACCACCCACCACTGTACGGAGGATTTCGCCATCATGCGCTCCATTGCAAACATGACGGTGATCTGCCCTGCGGACGGCATCGAGACCTCCAAGGCCGTACAGGCCTCAGCGAATACGCCGGGCCCCGTGTATATCCGCATCGGACGCGGGTTCGAGCCTCCTTGCCATGAGACCGACGATTACACCTATGAGATCGGCAAAGCCATCACCATGCGCGAGGGCACCGACCTTACCATCATCTGCTGCGGCATCGCGGTGCTGCAATCCCTGCAGGCGGCAAAGACGCTCGCGGAGCAGAACGGTCTCTCGGTACGCGTCGTCAACATGCACACCATCAAGCCCGTCGACAGGGAGGCCATCCTCAAGGCGGTCACCGATACAAGGCGCATCCTCACCGTGGAAGAGCACAACGTGCTCGGCGGGCTTGGCGATGCGGTCGCCTCCGTGATCGCCGAAAGCGGCAAGGGCTGCGTCTTCAGAAAGCACGGCATTCAGGATGAGTTTGCAAAGATCGGCTATGCGGAGGACTTGTACGCCTATTACGGGCTGGACGCAAACGGCATCGTCGAACAGGTGCGCGGCATGGTCGGCCTGGAGTTTGAAGCGGATGAAAACTGGGACGACGAATAGAGGGGAGGATTATAATGCCTGCAAGTGCTGAGGATATTATGACCTCAAGGCTGTTTTTCAACGCAGCCTTCCCCGTGATGCAGGTTCTCCTGGACGACAACCCCAAAATGAAGGAATCGTTTAAGGATGCGGCCGGGGTCGTACAATTCGGCGCAAAAAACGACGACGAACTTCTTGCCTGCCATCTGGTGTTCGACCATGGCAAAGTGACCGTTGTACAGGGCCCGGCCGAAAAGCCGGACATCACGCTCACCTTCCCCACTGTCGCCAAGATGAACGCCTTGCTGCGCGGCGGCATGGCGATGCCCTCCATTCAGGGCCTTCGCCATATCGGCCTCTTAACCAAGGTGCTTTCGCTGCTGATGGGATTGATGATCATGTCCCCGACCAAACGTCCGAAGGACTTTACAGGCCAAAGCCTCAAGGTTAAAATGAGCTTGTACATGATCACCCGGGCGCTGTCCCAATACAACAAACTGGGCGATCCGGATATGCAGGAATTCTGCCAGCGCCAGCCGGACCGCATCTACCAGTTTACGGTTGAGAACGGCGACGACAACGCATATATCGCCTGTTACCTTCGCATCAAGGCGGGCAAATCCAAATCCGGCCACGGCGTATATACCCGCCGCAGCCCGTTTGTGCACTTCCGCTTTCTCAGCGTGGAGGGCGCCCTCAAAGTGCTCCTCAAAGACGTGGCGTTTGTGGAAGCCGTGGAGAGAGGCTATGTGGAGACGCTGGGAAGCCCGGAATACGCCGGCTATCTCAACGACTATATGTCAATCCTGCAAGGGATGCTGACCTAACGGGGAGGAGCGGTATATGAGAACGATCTATTTTGAAAAGGACATTCCCCGGATCCTTATCACCAAATTCGCAGCTAAGCACTGCAGTCCTTTGCTCTACACGGGGTTCAACGCGGTCAAATACAACCGAAACCTGCCCGATCCGCCACTGCCCGCGCCCAATTGGCTGCGCGTGAAGAATATCGCCTGCGGCCTGTGCGGAACGGATATGAGCTTCTTTAAGGCCACCACGGGGACCAACTCCGCGTTTGAGCCGATCCCCTCCTCCAAACGGACTTATCTCGGGCACGAAAACGTGGGAGTCGTCGTGGAAGCGGGGCCTGCCGTTACAAAATTCAAGGCGGGCGACCGCGTCACCATCCGGGAGTATATGTCCGGTTGCGGCAACAAGGATATCCGGCCCCGCTGCAAATACTGCGAAGAGGGAAACTACAACCTCTGCCTCAACTACGGCGAACCCAGCCCCCATCGGCTGCCCGACGTGGGCGCCGGCTGGGGAGACACGTTTATCGCGCCCGAGCAGCAGCTTGCAAAAGTCTACGATGAGCTGAGCGACGAACAGGCCGTCATGGTGGAGCCGACGTGCGTCTCGATCCATTCCGTACTGGCGGCGCCGCCCGAAAAGGGGGAAAAAGTGCTCGTCATGGGCTGCGGGACCATCGGCCTTGGGCTCGTGCAGGCGCTAAAGATTGTGGAGCCGGGCTGTGAAGTGTGGGCCATGGAGCGGGTAAAGACGAAGCAGGAATTCGCAAAGAAGCTGGGCGCAGACCATGTGCTCATCGGCGAGCCCTACCAGGCGGCTTCCAAAGCCACCGGCGGCAGCCGGGTCTTTACCGGCATGAACAACAACAAGATGTTCTTCGGCGGGTTTGACCGCATTTACGACTGCATCGGCGGCGACTGGTCCAACACCACGGCGCTGAGGATGCTGCGCCCGCGCGGCACACTGGTAAAAATTGGCCATCATATGCGCGCGATTACGTTTGACGAATCTCCCATCTGGTGGCATGAAATGAAGATTGTTGGCATCGACGCGCACGGCATGGAAGAATGGCAGGGGGAAAAGAAATATACCTTTGACCTTGCCCAGGAATGGATCCGGGACGGCATCTACAAAACCGAAGGGTTTGTCACCCACCACTTCAAGCTGGATGATTACAAGAAAGCCATGAAGCTTGCGCTGGAAAACCCGCCGGACGTAATTAAAATCGTACTCGATTGCTGAATATCAAAGGGGCTCCGTTGATGAAGAAGAACGCCACGGCCGATCTATTAAAAATCGGCGACCTGGCAAAGGCCACAAACACGAACGTATCCACAATCAAGTTCTACGTGAAGGAGGGGCTGATACAGCCCGCCTGTAAAACGGGCCCCAACATGGCCTATTACAGCGCGGACTGTATCGCCCGCGTGCAGCTGATCAGATCCCTGCAAAAGGAGCATTATTATCCGCTTTCCGTAATCAAGCGGACGCTTGAGCGCGCGGACAGCCAGATGGAGATCAAGTTCCTGGATGTGATCCACAAAGTGGATTACGCCAGCAGCAGCAAGACATTCTCCGCAACGGACGCCGCCAAAATGAGCCGGCTTACCAAAGCGCAGATATCCCTTCTGGCGCAAAACGAATTGGTGAAACCGGAGCTATCCGGCCGGCGGCAGTGTTTTACCGATGCAGACCTGCAGATGATGCTGCTCATCCGCCGCAGGATGGATGCGGGGATACCTTTTTCAGAGTCCGTCTCCTCGTTCATGATCTATCAGCAGGCGCTGCGCGCCGCAGCGGAGGCGGATGTGGATCTGTTCGTCAGCCAGGCACTGATGGCGGTGAACCCCAGCGCAAAGGACGCCGTGCGCATGATCTGCGTATCCGACGAAACGCTCGACGCGTTCATCTGCGCAAAGCGCGCCCAGTTCAACCGCGTATTCGGCTCCGAGCGCCTGGACGATCTCTACCGGTATTCCGCCGGGCTCTCCGCCATGCTGCAGGAGATCGGCGAAGCGCTTTTAGAAAGCGGCTGCTCCGGCCTGGCCGAGCGATGCCGCGCGGCGCTGTCCGCCTGCCCGGAGGGAGAAACCGCCGTATCCACCGCCTTAAGGCATTACTACCAGATGTTCAGCAGCCTTACGGAGAGCTTGAACAACAGCATTGCGCTCTGCAGCCGGGTGCACGCGTATTTTCTCGGGCTGAAGCCGGAGGAAGCGGAGGGTGCGGAAGCAGTCCTTCTTTACAGCCTCAGGCTGTGCTGGCTTTGCCTTGCCCCCGCGCTGCTCAGCTGCGCAAAAGAAGCGCGGGGAGCCCGGGACGGCTTTTCTGCCTTTGCGGCGGAGCGGTCCGGATCCGCGTCGGACGCCTATGTAAAGCGAATCCTGGATGCTATCACACGTATGGGAGGAACGGTATGAATATCGCTTCGATCGTCGCGCGGCAGCGCAGCTTTTTTGAAAGCGGGGCCACGCGCTCTCTCGCGTTCCGCATGGATGCGCTCAAAAAACTCCAAAGAGCGATCCGGGAAAACGAACCGCTGATCAACGCCGCCATGAGGGCGGATTTGAACAAATCTCCTTTCGAAACGTATATGACCGAAACCGGCATGGTGCTTGATGAGCTTCGCTTTCATCTCAAGCATCTTCCCCGCTGGGCGAAATCAAAACCGGTCAAAACCCCCATTACCCAATTCCGCGGCAAAAGCTTTGTTTCCCCCGAGCCTTACGGCATTGTGCTTGTGATGTCACCGTGGAATTATCCTGTGCAGCTTTGTCTGGAGCCCGTTGTCGGCGCGATTTCCGCGGGCAACTGCATCGTCATAAAGCCCTCCGCATACGCAAAAGCTACCAGCCACGCTATCGCAAAGATCATTGGCGATACTTTCCCTCAGGAATACATCGCGGTCGTGGAAGGCGGCAGAGAGGAAAACAAAACGCTTTTAGAAGAGGCGTTTGATTACATCTTCTTTACGGGAAGTGTAGAAATCGGCAAGACCGTCATGGCGGCAGCGGCAAAACATCTGACGCCCGTAACACTGGAGCTTGGCGGCAAAAGCCCTGCTATTGTGGATGAGACGGCGGATATCCCGCTTGCCGCAAAGCGGATTGCGTTTGGCAAGGTATTAAACGCCGGGCAGACCTGCGTGGAGCCGGATTACCTAATGATCCACGAATCGGTAAAGGACAGGTTTATTGCGGAATTTCAAAAGGCGCTCAACGAATTTTTTCCCAACGGGGATTATTCCGAAATGCCCGTCATTATCAGTGAAAAACACTTTGCACGCGTAATGGGCCTGATAAAGGGGGAACACGTGGTCATTGGCGGCGGGAGCGAAGCGGCGCGCCGTTTTGTGGAACCTACGGTGCTGGTGGACGTTACGCCGGATTCGCCAATCATGCAGGAGGAAATATTCGGGCCCATTCTTCCCGTCATGACTTATAAGGAGATCGGCACATGCATTTCCTTCATCCGTTCCCGGCCCAGACCGCTTGCGCTGTATCTTTTCACCCAAAACAACAGCACGGAAAAGCGGGTCCTTGACAGCTGCTCCTTCGGCGGCGGATGCATCAACGATACGATCATTCATCTTGCCAACCTACGGCTGGGGTTCGGCGGCGTGGGCCACTCCGGTATGGGAAGCTATCACGGCAAGCTGAGCTTTGATACCTTTACTCATTACCGCAGCATCGTCAAAAAATCCACATGGATCGATCTGCCGATGCGCTATCATCCGTACAGAGAAAAGAATTTCAAGATGATCCGCATGCTAATGAAGTAAAGCGATTAACAAAAGCCTGGCGTGAGCAGGGGTATCGTGCCCACAAGTGGCGGGGAGCAATCCTGCTGTCCGCCTTTTCCTTGGGAATTGCGTCGGGAGTACAAGACTAGCAGAGCGTGACAATCGAGTCGAGGTTGGATAGCTGGCGAATCGGGGAAGCGCTCCTGCAACAGTCTGACTGTACATTTCGGGGTAATGTCTGCCATGGCCATATACAGCGTTCCGAGCCCGGGGCTTTTTTGACAGGACGAAGCCCCGTGCCGGGCTTTTCTGTTATATGGCGATTGCTTTTTCTTATCTGATTGGCGGCGCCCGCCCCCCGGCCGCCTAGCGCCGCCGGAAATGCTTCTGCCGGTAAGCGCCCGGCGTCATGCCGGTATACGCCTTGAACACGCTCACGAAATGGCTCTGCGAGTTGAACGCCAGGTAGTTGCCGATCTCCTGCAGCGTAAAGTCCGAAAACTTCAGCATGTTTTCGGCTGCTTCGACGCGCTTTTCCCGGATATAATCGGATACGGACGATCCCGTTTCGCGCTTGAACAGCACCGAGAGGTACGAGCGGTTCAGATTCACGTGGGCCGCGACGCCCGCGACGGTGATCGTTTCCTGCAAATGCAGGTAGATGTAATCGAGCGCCAGAAGGACAGGCTTGGAGTACCGCGCGTCCTGCCCCGGCTTGGGCTTGCGCAGCGTAAACTCCTCTATCATGGCGCGGTGCAGCGCGATGATCTCGTCCAGGGTTTTGCAGACGTCCATGCGCTGTATGAACAGGTCGCTCAGGTTATAGGCCGTCTCCTGGTCCATGCCGCCCTCTATGGCAAAACGCGTCGCCAGCGTCGTCGCGGCGACGAACAGATAGCGCTTGTCCCGCACCGGGTCGTCCGAGAGATGGCCCACCTGGTTGCCTGTAAAAATGCGCGCGGCCTCCTCCCCGGCGCGCATATCCCCGGCGCGCAGGTATTCGTAGGGACGCAGCTCGTCCTCGTACGGATGGTGCGAGAACCCGTCCTCGCGCTGCACGAATGCCATATGCACGAGCTTTTTCTCGATAGGGGCGTCATCCATACCGTTTCCCTCCTTTTAGAATCCCCGGCCAAACCATCATACCGCGGATCGCCCTTCCGGGGCGAAACAACACCTGTGATACGGACAAAACCCGTTTGATATACGCCTTGTCCGGATACTGATACAGTAACCTCGCAATCATTCCATAAATACGGAGGTTTCGACAATCCGCCATGGCGAGCTTGCTTCTTGTGGTCATCTACGTCGCGTTTATCGGGCTGGGGCTGCCGGATTCGCTGCTGGGCGCGGCGTGGCCGGTGGCGCATCTGGACCTGGGCGTCCCCATCTCGGCCGCGGGGGTGGTTTCGATCGTTTCCGCGGGCGGCACCGTGCTTTCCAGTCTCTTTTCGGAACGCGTGATCAAGCGCTTCGGCGTGGGCGCCGTGACCACCGTTTCAATCCTCCTGACGTCGGCCGCGCTCATGGGCATGGGCTTTGTGCGAAGCTTCTGGGTCGTATTGGCGCTGGCCGTGCCGCTGGGGCTGGGCGGCGGCATGGTGGACGCCGGGCTCAACAATTTCGTGGCGCTCCACTACAAGGCTACCCACATGAACTGGCTGCATTGCTTCTGGGGCGTCGGCGCGACGGCAGGGCCCATGATCATGTCCTTCTTTCTCGCCCGGAACTTCTGGCACGGCGCATACCGCACGGTATCGCTCGCGCTGTTCCTCATCGCGGCCCTCGCGGCAGCGTCGCTGCCGCTCTGGAAGCGCGTCGGGGGGCCGGCCGCGAAGGAAGAAAGCCGCGCACCCGTTCCGCGCCGCGTCCTTCTCAAGCGGCCCGGCGCGGTCTTTTCCTGCATGGCGTTCCTCGTCTATTGCGGCGCGGAGTATGCCGCCGGCCTCTGGGCAAGCTCCTACTTTGTCAGCGTCAAGGGAATTGCGCCGGATATCGCGGCGTCTTGGGCGAGCATGTATTATCTCGGCATCACGGCGGGAAGATTCCTTTCCGGCTTCGCGGCGATGAGGCTTTCGGACCGAACGCTGGTGCGCGCGGGACAGGGCGCGATCCTTGCGGGCGTGCTCATTTTGCTGCTCCCGCTGCCCAACGCGCTTCTGATCGCGGGGCTGCTGCTCATCGGTATCGGGTGCGGGCCCATCTTCCCCTCGCTGCTGGATGAAACGCCGCGGCTCTTCGGCGCGCAGATGTCGCAGGGCATGATGGGCCTGCAGCTCGCGAGCGCCTATATCGGCGGAACGCTGCTCTCGCCCCTGTTCGGCTGGATCTCCCCGCTCATCGGCCTGGGCGCATGGCCTTTCTACCTGCTGCTGCTGTTCGGACTGCTGCTGTTCGCCACCGAGCGGATGCAACGGGACGCGGGGCGCGCGGTTTCCGGCGCTCCCATGGACGAAGCGGCGGAGCGGCCTTAGCGCGGCCCCCTTTTATATATCCGCCGGGTCATCCGGAAGGGCGGCGGCTTTCGCTTCGCGCCCGTTCCAGACGGCGCTTTCCGCGCGCCTTGAGTAAACCACCGCGTACCCCCACATCACCAGCGCCGCGGCGCCGATCCATCCGATGCTGGACGCATAGTAAACGCTCCATTCGCCGATCCATATCCGCAGAAGCAGCACCGATACCATGCGTAGCCCCAGCTCGGTAAAGCCGGAAAGCATGGGTATGGTGGAGTTGCCCAAGCCCTGGAGCGCGGCGCGATGGATGAGGAGCATATACAGCGGAAGCAGGCAGACGGCAAACGCGGCGAGCGTGTGGTATCCCGCCTCCATGGCAACCGCGGCGCCGGCGGCGCTGCCGGTGATGAAGAGCCCGATCAGGCTGCGGCCGAAAACGACGGTGAGCGCGCCGATAACGAGGGAGCTGACCACCGCGATCCTTCGCACCTGGCGCATGCCCTCCTTGATGCCGTCAAGATTTGCCGCGCCGTAATTCTGCGCCACAAACATGGCGATGGAGCCCTCCATGACGCTGCCTATGATGTTGATGACGCCAAAATACTTGTTGGCCGCCGAGAGGCCCGCCACAAAGGGCGTACCGTACCCGTTGATGACGGTCTGCATGACAATGCCGCCGGCGGCGATCACAAGGCCGCGCAGCGCCAGCGGCCATCCCAGGCGCAAAAGCGCCTTTGCCGTAGCCGTATCCGCGGAAAAATCCCGCCTTTGGAGGCGGATGAGCGGGATTCTGCGCAACTCGAGCAGGCAGTAGCCGAGCGAGCAGAGCGTCGCGCAGATGGTGGCGAAAGCGATCCCCCTTACGCCCATATGCAGGCCGCCCACGAACGCGAGGTCAAGGGCGATGTTCGCGATGCTCGCGGCGACGGCGGAAACGAGCGGCGCGCGGCTGTTGCCCAGCGCGTAGAGCACCGACACCGCAGTGTTGTATGCGAACGTGGCGGTAAGCGCCGGCAGCATCAGGCTTACGTAGGCGTACGCGTCGGGGAGGATATCCGCGGGGGTTTGCGTCAGCCTTAGCGCCGGCCGGAGGAGCAGCAGAAAGAGCACCGACGCAGCCGCGCCCAGCGCCGCGGTCAGAAGAACCGACTGCGCCGCGGCCCGCCTGAGCCCCGGGTAATCCTTCGCGCCGAACCGCTGCGCGAGCAGCATACCGAAGCCCTGCGCGAAGCCGATCACAAAATTGAGCGCCAGCCCGTAGTAAGCGCCCGCCGAGCCGAGGGAGGCGAAGGCTTTGACCCCGATCAGCCGCCCAACGATAATGCTGTCCGCCACGCTGTACAGCTGCTGGAACAGGACGTTGATCAGCAGCGGCAGCCCGAACGCCGCAATCAGACGGAGCGGTTTTCCCTCCGTCAGGTCCATTGTGGAGGAACGGCTCATCGGATGTCGTACACGCTTCGCGCCCGAACTTGGGACGCCGCGCCGCGCAGGATGCGCACGCGCCGTTCCCCCGCATCCATATCGAAATAATTGTCCTCCAGCAATACGTCCGCGCCGCACAGGAGCTCGACCGAGCGCGCGTACGCCTTCGCTTTCACCACGATTTCGCCGCCGTCGAGTGCTGCCGTCAGCTCCGGGTCCGCAAAACGGAAATGCTTGGGCGGGCAGAAGAGCACGCTGCCCCGGCCCGCGGTCTCTGTTCCGCTCTCCAGGGAGTAGCTGTAGTAGCAGCCGAACGTATCCTCGCCGGAAAAGTCCTGTTCCTCCAGCCAAAGGGCGGATAGCGGGGGAACGTTCACGTCGAACGCGCCCTCTTGGATGACGCTCGCGTCGGGGCGGCGCAGCGACCAGCGGGCGACGCCCGCAAACGGGGAGAGCGTCTCGTTGCTGACGTTGAGCCGCGCGCTTTTTTTGAGCGGGAAGGGCTCGGCGTTGACGTTGGTATTCCCTGAGAGCACGCCCTCCTCATGGCAGGAGATCAGTATGGGCGCGAAGAACCGCTTGGCGTAGTAATGCAGCGCCTTCCAGCGCCCGAAATAATCGATGGACGACCAGCTCGCCACCGGCCAGCAGTCGTTGAGCTGCCAGATCACCGCGCCCATGCAGCGGCCGCGGTTCCTTCGCCAGTGCTCCACGCCGTACTGCATGGCCTGCGCCTGCAAAAGCTGCGACGCGTACAGGAGCGTGGAAAACTCGCGCGGATACAGGTACATCTGCGCCAGGTATGCGATGATCCGGCTGTTGGCGGAGGCGTTGCGCTGATGCTTCTCCATCACATAGGAAAAGGCGTTGCGGTCTTCCGGCTCGGTGAACGCCTCGACGGTCTCCAGGCATGGGAAGGACTGGAAGCCGAACTCCGATACATAGCGGAACAGGTGGCTGCGGTAATCGGTGAAGGGGAGATTGCCGTGCCAGACCTGCCAGTAATGCACGTCGCCGCGGTCCGGGTCGTTGGGCGCGTCGAAGCTCCCGCCCGAGGAGGGGCTGGCCGGCCAGTAGAATGTGGCGGGGTCCTCCTTTTTGAGGATCTGCGGGAAGATATACTCATACATCTTGATGTAGTCGGCCTTTTGCCGCGGGGAGGAGACCCACATCCCCTCGGCCACGAACTGCTCCATCTCGTTGTTGCCGCACCAAAGCCCCAGCGAGGCGTGGTGCCGCAGCCGCCGGACGTTATCCGTAAGCTCGGCGCGGATATTTTTTTCAAACGGCTCGGTCAGGTTGTAGACCGCGCAGGCGAACATGAAATCCTGCCAGACGATAAGGCCCAGCTCGTCGCAGACGTCGTAAAAGAAATCGTCTGGGTAATACCCGCCGCCCCACACGCGGATGGCGTTGAAGTGCGCGCTCGCCGCGTCCTCAAGCAGGCGGCGTGTGCGCGCGGGATTGACGCGGGGGAGGATGCTGTCCTCGGGGATGTAATCCGCGCCCATCGCGAAGATATCCACGCCGTTGACGCGGTGGCAGAAGCACTCGCCCCACGCGTCCTTCTCGATATGCACCGTCATGGTCCGAAGCCCGATGCGCCGCGTCCAGGTATCGACCGCGCGCCCGCCCGCCCGCAGCGTCACCGATACCGTGTACAGGGGGTGCGGCCCGAAGCCGTTGGGCCACCAAAGCGCCGGGTCGTCTATGACGATCCCGCAGCGTTCGCCCCGCGCCTCAAAATGTCTGCCGTCGGGCGCGGTGACGCAGATTAGCACCTCGGTTTCCGCGCCGGTTACGCGCACAACATTGGTGCGGACGCCAAGCCGCACCGATCCGTTTTCATGCTCCTGCGCCACATACACGTCCCCGATGCGCGCGGCCTCCACGCCAAGCAGCATGATGCCGCGCCAGATGCCGGCGTCGGGCAGGCGCGGGCCCCAATCCCATCCGAACATGCAGTGCGCTTTGCGCAGCAGCGGGAAGCCCGTGGTGCAGTCGCCGGTACCGTCGGCGCGGCTCTTAGCGTAAGCCTCCCGGATGTACTTCGTCGGGGAGGCGAAGCGGACCTCAATGCGGTTTTCTCCCGCGCGCAGCAGCCGCTTCACGTCAAATTCCCAGATACGGTGCATGTTGCAGGCGGCGCCCGCGGGCTCGCCGTTGATCGATACGCGGGCGAGCGTATCCAGCCCCTCGCAGCGCAGCAGCACGGCGTCCGAAAGACGCAGCGCGTCGTCCGCCGTAAAGCTGCGCGTATAAATAAAATTGTTCTCCATAAGCGCGAACGCCTGCGTTTCGTTGTCGCGCCAATAGGGGTCCTCCATGCGGCCGGCCTGGAGCAGATCGGAATAGACCGAGCCGGGCACAACCGCGGGGATATCCTCCTCCGCGCCTTCGATTCGCATACGCCACGCGCCGTCGAGCGGGTATTGGATCATGATTCTCACGGCCTTTCTGAATGATCGGGATTGCAAAAAGTCCTTGGAGCGCCGGGGCGCACGTCGCTGAGCGTCGATACGAAATCGTTTCAATCCATATTAGACAGGATATATGTGGTTGTCAATATCTGAAAATACCCGGCGCGGAAAACCGTGCGCGGATCTCGCCGGCATCCCCGGGCGCATCCGGGCATAAACGGCGCAGAGGGCGCATATAAAGGTAAAAGCGGAGGGCGGCGCTGTCCGGGTCCTTCCTTGTCCGGCGGAAAGGAAAAAACTTACGGATTGTTCTTGACAGACGATGAAGATGAAAATATAATAGAACTATAAAAGAACGAAAACGATTAAGTACATCCTTTCCATTCAGATTTTGTCGGTTTCATCCGTTTCCTATAGATAAAGTTGACACCTGAGCAATGCAAAGCGGCGGCTGCACAATCGCCATGCGGCGCCTCCCAAAACGGTTCCGACCTCCGTCTGAGGCCGCACATTTATAGAATATAAAAAGAAAAACCGCCTTACAACGCAATAAAAAGAGCAGCCTGGCCCCGGATCTTACAGGTCACCGAACGCGGAGAACCCCGGTTTTTTTCATGCCGCGCAGGATTTTGGCCGCGGATCGGCCATAAACAATAAACAAAAACAGGAGGAATGCTCATGAAAACGAGAACTTGGAAGCTTTTGGCGCTCGCGCTCGCGGTAGCCATGGTTGTTCCGGCGCTGTTCGCGTGCGCGCCGGCAGCGGCCCCGGCGCCGACAGCCGCGCCGACAGCCGCGCCCACAGCCGCGCCGACAGCCGCACCTGAACCCACTGCCGCTCCCGCCCCTGCGGAGGTAAAGCCGGGCGGCGAGCTGCCCAGGAACGAGACGCTGTACTTCGGCGGCCTGCAATGGGGCCGTGTCACCGGCTGGAATCCCTATGGCGACAACATGAACAACTCCATGGCGGTAGTGGAAAATCCGTCCGCCCGTATCACGGCCTTTGAGACGCTGTATATGTATAACATGCTGGACGGCAAATTCTATCCCCTTCTTGCCGACGGCGATTATGCGTGGAACGCCGATAAGACCCAGATTACCGTAAAAATCAAGCCTGCCGCCCACTGGAGCGACGGAACGCCGGTAACTGCGGATGATGTGGCCTATACCTATGCGACCGCTCTGAAGTATGAGACGCAGCGCGGGCTGGACTACAAGGCGAGCATCGAAAAAATCGAAGCGACCGACAAATCCACCGTTGTGATCTACGCCGCGCTGGGCTCGGACGGCAAAGCCGTGAACCCGTTGAAGGTAACGGAGTATCTGGTAAAGGCTTATGTTTCTCAAAAAGCCTATACCCAGAAGCTTGAGGAGCGCGCGGGCGGAGACGCCACCAAGTTCAAGCAGGATCCCGCGGAGGACTTCGTGGCTTCCGGTCCCTATAAGTTCTTCTACAGCGACGATCAGAAGGTCGTCATGATCCGCGATGACAACTACTGGGGCCAGGACGCCTCCATGTGGGGCAAGCTGCCCGCGCCCAAGTACCTCTGCCACACGATCTATGCCGACAACGCCGCGACGCAGGTTGCCTTCGCCGCCGGCCAGATCGACGTGGACCAGCAGTACATCGAAAACGTCCAGAACATGTGGGAGAAGGACAATCTGCCCATCTCCACCTACATCGACAAGGCTCCCTACAGCATCTGCGCGTCGATCCCGACCGCATGGTTCAACCTGAAGTCCTACGGCCTGGATCAGGTCGCGGTCCGCAAAGCGATCGCGATGGCCACCGACTATGACGCCATCATCGCCAACGCCATGACCAACCAGAGCCCGACATTCAAGGATGTGCCGCGTTCCATGATGATCCCCACCCAGGGCGAGCAGGATACGTATGACCATGATGCCGTGAAGGCGCTCCAGTGGGCGGGCAACGATGTCGAGGGCGCGAAAAAGCTCCTCGACGAAGCCGGCATCGTCGATAAGGACGGGGACGGCTGGCGCGAGTACAAGGGCAAGAAGCTCACTTACAAGGCCTGCTGCCCGAACGGCTGGACCGACTGGCAGGCCGCTATGGAGATCGTTGCCGCCGCGGGCAAGAACATCGGCATCGACATCACCACCGATTTCCCCGAAGCCTCCGTTTACACGACCGTTGTTCCGGATACCACGCAGACCCAGTATGACATCTTCATGATGTGGGTCGACGGCGCCGGCCCGACCGAACCCTGGATGCGCGTGCGCGAGTATCTGAGCAGCGAATACATCGGCGCCAAGAACTCGATCGGCAACTTTGGCGGCTACAAGAACGCGAAGGCCGATGAGATCATCAAGGCCATTCCGAGCGAGACGGATCCTGTCAAGCTGAAGGAACTCTATACCGAAGCCGTGAAGATCTATCTGACCGACGTGCCTTCCTTCGCCCTCATGTACCGCCCCGACCTGTTCCACGCCGTGAACGAGAGCGTGTGGACCGGTTACCCGGCGCAGGACGACGGCAAGAACATCCCGCCGCTCGATATGATCAACGGGTACGGCATTGCGGGCCTCTACAACCTGGAGCTCGTCAAGTAATCTCAATGTAGGCGGAAAACAGCCATGTTTTGAGTGCTCTTGAAACATGGCTGTTTTTCTTCACATAGGTTTGGAGGTATAGCGATGAAGGCGTATCGTAAGTATTTCAGGAAAAAGCTGCTATGGTTCGTCATCACATTCATTTGCGCGGTCATACTGAATTTTATTCTGCCTCGGCTGATGCCGGTCGATCCGGTCAAAGTGATTACGGCGCGCGCCGCGCAGGGCGTCTCCGATCTGACCGCCGTGGATAAATTATATAAGCAGTATGCGGAGCAATTCGGTACCGATCAGCCTCTGTACGTTCAGTTTGGAAAATTCGTAACAAACGCGGTGAAGGGGGACTTCGGGGTCTCCTTTACGCAGTTTCCAAGATCGGTTGCCAGCATCATCGGCTCGTCCGTTTGGTGGACGATTGCCCTGCAATTTCCGGCCATCATTATCGGCTGGCTGATCGGAAACGTTCTGGGCGCCCTGGCCGCGTATATCCGGAAAGGCTTTGACAAGGTGCTGATGCCCTTTTTCCTGTTTCTGAGCAGCCTGCCGGCGTTCGGCATGGCGACGATCATGCTCGTAATATTCGCCATCAATCTCAAGATCGCGCCGACGTCGGGCGGCTACGGATACAACCTGATACCGGATTACAGCTGGAACTTCGTCAAATCCGTCATCGAGCATTATCAGCTCCCGTTCTGGTCAGTGGTGCTCATCGCCATCGGCGGGCAGGCGGTCGGCATGCGCTCCATGTGCATCTACGAGCTGAACGCCGATTACGTTAAATACAGCCGCTTCCTCGGCATTAAGGACAGAAAGATCGTAGGCTACGTGTTCCGCAACGCCATGCTGCCCCAGGTTACGGGCCTGGCGCTCTCCATCGGCACGATGGTCAGCGGCGCTTTGGTCGCGGAAATTGTGTTCAGCTATCCGGGGCTGGGCACTACGATTTATAACGCCGCCGTAGGCGGCGACTATCCGCTCATATCCGCGGCTACCCTGATTATCACGCTGATGGTGCTGGTTGCCAACTTCATCATTGAGATCATATATGGCCTTATTGATCCGCGCGTGAAAGCCGCGCAGATGGAATAGAGGGAGGGCGAAGATATGAAAAACACATTCAGCCAGGCCTTCCATTCCCCCAAATTCGTTGTGGGCTTCGTTATATTCATGGCGATGCTCCTGATGATCATCGTATACCCGCTGGTCAATCCGGGCAATCCCCTGCAGCAGATAGGCCTGGGCACATTTTTTAAGCCGGGCACCTACGTATCGGTGCAGGACAGCCTCAATACCGGCAAAACCTACACGTTCAAGCTGGAGGAGGCGGCCGCCAAGCGCATCCAAAGCAAACTGAGCGATGACGACCGTAAGGCCATGAAGGAATGGCTCATGCTGTTCGGCGTCCCCGAGAGCGAGATCGATACCGGCAATACCGAGAGCCTGCTCAACATCTGGGAAAACAACTATGACGCCGCTGTCCGGATCGACGGCATGACGCTTGCCAAACGCAAGTATTACGCCCGCCTGGATGAGAAGCTGCAGACCATTCTGGGCAGCGAGGGGCTCGTCGTTTCACGGGGGGATTCTGAGACGGGCGAGGGCGAGCAGATCGCCGAGGTCAAGGGTACGGATTACGTCAATGTCGACGATGTGGCGAACGTTGTCCGCCTGCCGCTGGGGACGGATAACTTTGGCCGCGATGTGCTCAAGGAGCTTGTTTCGGCGCTGGGGACGTCCCTTCTGATCGGGCTGATCGCCGGCGTGATCGCCACGGCGATCGGGCTGACGCTGGGGCTGGTCGCAGGCTATGTCGGCGGCTGGGTGGACGATGTCATTATGTTCGTCACCAATCTGTTCACCGTCATTCCGTCGTTCATCCTGCTGATTCTTATTTCGTTTTCCATAGGGCAGGAGCAGCGCGGCGCCACTACGGTCGCCATTGTGATCGGGCTTACCTCCTGGGTGTGGACGGCCCGGTCGGTGCGCGCGCAGGTGGTATCGCTGCGCGACCGGGATCACGTCAACCTGAGCAAGCTCTCCGGGCACTCGCTGGCGCGCATCATATTCACGGATATCCTGCCGTATATCGCTTCCTACGTGGTGATGGCGCTGATCCTGCAGATCTCCTCCGCGATCCTCGCCGAGGCGCAGCTATCCATGCTGGGCCTGGGGCCCAGGACGACCGAGGTGCCCACGCTGGGGCTGATGATGTACTGGTCCATGGCGTACACCGCGCAACTGAACGGCGCCTGGTGGGCGTATTTCCCCGTTATCATCACGATCGCGCTGGTCAGCTTCTCGCTCAATCTGATGAATACCGGGCTTGACCAGGTGTTCAACCCCACCCTGAGAGATTAGGAGGCCGATATGGGCAAGATCATGCTGGAGGTCAAGGGCCTCACAACGAAATACATTACCCGCTTCCATGAGGACGTCTACGCGGTCGACGACGTGTCGCTCAAAATAGAGGAGGGGAAATCCCTCGGCATCGCGGGGGAAAGCGGCTGCGGCAAGTCCACGCTCGCCCTGAGCCTGATGGGATACTACTTCGCGCCGCTGCATTACACAAGCGGCGAGATCGCCGTCGACGGCCGGAACATTACCGATATGAAACCCGACGATATCAGGAAGAACATACTCGGCACCGAGATCGCCTACATTCCGCAGGCCGCCATGAACGCGCTCAATCCCACGCGCAAGATCATCCGCTTTGTGGAGGATGTGCTGCGCGCGCACGATCCCAAGGCGGCAAAGGCGGATATGTACGCGCTTGCAAAGGAGCGCTTCGAGGTGCTGGGCCTCCCGGCCGACGTGCTGCAAAAATACCCCGTGGAGCTCTCGGGCGGCATGAAGCAGAGGACGGTCATCGCCATTTCCACGATCTTATCCCCTAAGGTGCTCATCGCCGACGAACCCTCCAGTGCGCTCGATGTGACGAGCCAGAAGATGGTCATCAGGATGCTCAAGGATCTCATGGCGGGGGGCTATATCAAGTCCATGATCTTCATTACCCACGAGCTGCCGCTCCTGTACAATGTGACCGACGACATCATGGTGATGTACGCGGGCCAGATCGTGGAGCAGGGCACCGCAAGGCAAATGGTGTTCGATCCCATCCATCCCTATTCCAAGGGGCTGATGGGCTCTATCATCGTACCCGAGGAAGGCGTGCGCGACGTCAAGCTCACCGCCATACCCGGTACGCCGCCCAATCTGAAGAAGCCGCCGGCCGGATGCCGCTTTGCGGACCGCTGCAAGTATGTGAAGCCGGAGTGCAGGGGCATGCGCGTGGAACTGCGGCCTTTCGGGGAAAACCGCGAATACCGCTGCATCATTCCCGTTGAAGAATTGAGGGAGGCGTATCGGGATGAGTGAAGCGATTCGTAAGTCCTTTGACGGGAACCGTCTCTGCCTGAGCGGAAAGGGCGTCACCAAGATATACGGCGCGGGGGATCAGAAAACCTTGGCGGTGGACCACGTGGATTTTTCCTTCTGCGAGGGCGAGCTCGTTTCCATCGTAGGCGAATCGGGCAGCGGCAAGACGACGCTAGCGAAAATGCTTCTGGGCCTTACCAGCGTGACGGAGGGCGAGATCTGCTTCCAGGGCGAAAAGCGCGACATCCGCACCCAGAAAAAGCGGAAAGAATACTGGAAGGGCATCCAGGCAATCTTTCAGGATCCGTTCTCGTCGTACAACGTATTCAATAAGATCGATACCGTGCTTCTGGATTGCATCAACATGCGCGGCGGCAAGCATTTTTCCCGGGAGAAAAAGCTGGAACTGATGACCGAGGCGTGCAGCTTTGTGAACCTCAAATTTGCGGAGCTCACCAACAAGTATCCCTTTGAGCTCTCGGGCGGCCAGATGCAGCGGCTCATGATCGCGCGCATTTTCCTGCTCAAGCCCAAGATACTCCTCGCGGACGAACCCACCTCCATGATCGATGCCTGCTCGCGCGCGACGATACTCGATATGCTGCTGCAGCTGCGCAACGAAACCGGCATGACGATCATATTCATCACGCACGACATCGGGCTCGCCTATTATATTTCGGATTCCGTGTACATCATGGAGCACGGCAAATTCGTGGAAAGCGGCACGGCCGACGAGGTCATTCTGCATCCCAAGGCGCCCTATACCAAGCGGCTGATCAGCGACGTCCCGAAGATTTACGAGGAATGGGATCTTTCCACCGTCTGGCCCCAAAGCACACCTGTGTGATAAAAACGCAACGGCTGTAATAGACGGCTTTTGAGCGGCTGGTAAAATAAAGGTATCATCGTCGGAAAGAGGGCTCGGGTATGGATGTAAAGAAATTGGTTTCCCAAATGACGCTGGAGGAAAAGGCCTCGCTTTGTTCGGGGCTGGATTTTTGGCACACCAAGCCCGTCGAGCGGCTGGGGGTGCCTTCCGTGATGGTCAGCGACGGCCCGCACGGGCTTCGGAAGCAATCGGAAGCGGCGGATCATCTGGCCGTGAACGAGAGCATCGAGGCCGTCTGCTTTCCGGCGGGCTGCGCGACGGCGGCCTCCTTTGACAGGGCGCTCATGACGGCGCTCGGCGAGGCCATAGGCGACGCCTGCCAGGCCGAAAAGCTCGGCGTCATACTGGGGCCCGCGGTCAATATCAAGCGTTCCCCGCTCTGCGGGCGGAATTTTGAGTATTTTTCGGAGGACCCGTACCTGGCGGGCGAGATCGCCGCGGCGCATATTAAGGGCGTGCAGTCCCGCAACGTGGGCGCCAGCATCAAGCATTTCGCCGCCAACAGCCAGGAGCACCGCCGGATGTCAAGCAGTTCCGAGGTGGATGAGCGCACCATGCGCGAAATCTACCTGCCCGCGTTCGAAACGGCGGTCAGGGAAGCCCGGCCATGGACGGTGATGTGCTCCTACAACCGCATCAACGGCACGTTCGCCGCGGAAAACCGCCTGTATATGACGGATATCCTGCGCGGCGAATGGGGCTTCGACGGGTATGTGGTCACCGACTGGGGCGCGGTCGCGGACCGAGTCAAGGGGATCGAGGCGGGGGTCGATCTTGAGATGCCTTCCTCGGGGGGGATTAACGACGCGAAGATCGTCGCGGCGGTGAAGGCGGGCGCGCTTGACGAGGCGCTCCTCGATCAGGCGGCGGAGCGCATCCTGTCCGTCAATTACCGGTATCTGGAGAACGCCAGGCCGGATACCGTGTGGGATAAGGAAGCGCAGCACGCTCTCTGCGCAAAGTTTGCCGCCGAGTGCATGGTGCTGTTGAAGAACGATTCCGCGATTCTGCCGCTAAGAAGAGAGGACGGCGTCGCCTTTATCGGCGAGTTCGCTAAGAGGCCGCGCTTCCAGGGCGGCGGCAGTTCGCACATCCATTGCTTCAGGACGACCAGCGCCCTCTATGCCGCGGCCGGTATGCCGAATATCTCCTACGCGAAGGGTTTCGATATCGATACCGATACCGCGACCGACGCACAGATCGGGGAGGCCGTCGCGCTCGCGCGCTCCGTAAAAGTGGCGGTCGTGTTCGCGGGCCTGCCCGACGCGTACGAGTCCGAGGGGTACGACAGAATTCATATGCGCCTGCCCGATTGCCAGAACCGGCTCATCGCGGCCGTGGCGGCGGCAAACCCCAATACGGTGGTGGTGCTGCACAACGGCTCCCCCGTGGAAATGCCCTGGGTAAAGGATGTCAGGGGGATACTCGAGTGCTACCTCGGCGGCCAGGCGGTGGGCGAAGCCACGCTCAGCGTGCTCTACGGCGAAAGCAACCCCTGCGGCAAGCTGCCCGAGACGTTCCCCAGGAAGCTGGAGGATAACCCGTCCTATCTTTTTTACGGCGGGGAAAAGGATGCTGCACAGTACCGGGAGGGCGTGTTCGTGGGCTACCGGTATTACGATAAAAAGAAGATGGATGTGCTGTTCCCGTTCGGGTTCGGGCTGTCCTATACGACGTTCGCGTACTCCAACATGCAGGTGAGCCGCGACGCGTTCGACGATACCGACTCCGTCACGGTTTGTGTCGACGTGACGAACGCCGGCGGCGTTTTCGGCAAGGAGATCGTTGAGCTCTACGTGGCCGATAAGGTCAGTACGCCCATCCGGCCCGTCAAGGAGCTCAGGGGCTTCGAGAAGGTCGCCCTGCAGCCTGGGGAAACCAAGACGGTACGCTTCACGCTGGGCAAGCGCGCCTTTGCGTACTGGAACACCCAGCTCCACGGCTGGCACGTGGAAACCGGGGAGTTCGATATCCTGATCGGCAAGTCCTCGCGGGAGATCGTATGCAAAAAGACCGTTACGGTCCGTTCCACCGCGGCGCTGCCCGTGCATTACGATATGAACAGCATCTTCATGGATATCATGGCGGACCCCAGGGCCAAATCCTCGCTCAAGCCGTTTATGGACGGCATCATCCGCACGCTCGCGCCGGACCGCAGCGCCTCGGATACCGCCAAGGACGCCATTACCCCCGATATGATGGAGGCCATGCTGCAATACATGCCGCTCAGGGCCGTGCTGAGCTTCGGCGGGGCGCAGGTCTCGCAGGAGCAGTTCGATGCGCTGCTCGCTCAGCTGAACCGATAGCGCCCCGCCGGCGCAAGGCCGTACGGGCTGCGCCTGCGGCCTTGCGAATGATAGCCGTTAAGAAGGGAACAGTATGCAATTCGGGCACTTTGACGACAAGAACAGGGAATACGTGATCACCACGCCGGCGACGCCGCTGCCGTGGATCAACTATCTCGGGAATGAATCGTTTTTCGGGCTGATTTCCAACACCGGCGGCGGATACTGCTTCTACCGGGACGCCAAGCTCCAGAGGCTGATCCGCTACCGCTACAACGGAGTCCCCGCGGACGTCGGCGGGAGGTTCTATTACATCCGGGAGGAGGGCGCCGCGGCGTGGAGCCCCGCGTTCCATCCCTCCGACACGCCGCTCGACGCGTACAAGTGCCGGCACGGTCTCGGATATACGGCGTTTGAAAGCGCAAAGGACGGACTCCTTGCCACCCTCACCTGTCTGATCCCCATGGGGGAAAACTGCGAGCTGCATGTGCTTGCCCTCAAAAACGCAACGGAGCGTACAAAGCGCGTCACGGCCTACGGCGCGGTGGAGTGGTGCCTGTGGAACGCCGTGGACGATGCCGCGAACTTCCAGCGCAATCTCAACATCGGGGAGGTCGAGATCGAAGGGAATACCGTTTACCACAAAACGGAATACCGCGAGCGCCGCGATCATTACGCCTACTACGGCGTCAACGCCCCGATCGCGGGCTTCGATACCGACCGGGACGCGTTTCTCGGGCAGTTCGGTAGCTGGCTTTCGCCCGCGGCCGTGGCGGCGGGGGAGAGCCGGATGAGCGTGGCGCACGGCTGGTCGCCCATCGCGGCGCTGCGCTTATTTTTGGAGCTTGCGCCCGGCGAAGAAAAAACGTATGTCTTTGCGCTGGGTTACGGGCGGAATCCGCGGGATCAAAAGTTTATCGCGCCCGGCGTCATCCGCAAGGACGACGCGCTGCGCGTCCTGGGTAAATATGCCGACCCCGCCGCGGCGCGCGGGGCCCTTGCCGGGCTTGCGGCCTACTGGGAGGAGCTTTTGGGCCGCTATCGCGTAACGAGCGGCGACGAGCGGCTGGACCGCATGGTGAACATCTGGAACCCATACCAGTGCATGGCCACGTTCAATATGAGCCGCAGCGCCAGCTATTTCGAAAGCGGCACCGGCCGCGGCATGGGCTTTCGGGACAGCTGCCAGGACCTTTTGGGCTTTGTGCACCTCGTTCCCGGGCGCGCGCGGGAGCGGATACTGGACCTTGCCGCCGTCCAAAAGGAGGACGGCAGCACCTACCACCAGTACCAGCCGCTGACCGGGCTAGGGAATGACGACGTCGGCTCGGGCTTCAACGACGACCCGCTCTGGCTCGTCGCCTGCACCTGCGCATACGTCCGCGAAACGGGGGACTTCGCGATCCTGGACGTTCCGGTGCCCTTCGATAACGCGCAGGGCTCCGAGCGGCCCCTCATGGAGCACCTGCGCCGCAGCGTCGGTTTTACGGCTGCGAACAGGGGTCCGCATCGGCTGCCGCTCATCGGCCGGGCGGACTGGAACGACTGCCTGAACCTGAACTGCTTTTCGGAGGAGCCGGGGGAGAGCTTCCAGACCTGCTCCAACTTTGAGAGCGGCGTAGCCGAAAGCGTGTTCATCGCGGCCATGTTCGTGAAATACGGCAGGGAGTATGCGGAGCTGTGCGCGCGGCGCGGGCTTTCGGACGAAGCTTCCGCGGTTCTGGCCGAGGCCGCCGCCATGGAGCGGGCGGTGGAGGAGAGCGGCTGGGACGGCGAGTGGTTCCTGCGCGCCTACGATGCATTCGGCCGCAAGGTCGGAAGCCGGGAGTGCGGCGAGGGGCAGATCTTCATCGAGCCGCAGGGCTTCTGCGTAATGGCCGGCATCGGCCTTGCAAACGGCAAGGCGCGGCGGGCGCTCGATTCGGTGCGCGGCCGGCTGCTCGGCGAATACGGCGTGGAGTTGCTATCGCCCTGCTACACGGAATACCGCAAGGAGCTCGGCGAGATCACGAGCTATCCGCCCGGCTATAAGGAAAACGGCTCGGTGTTCTGCCACAACAACCCGTGGGTGAGCATCGCCGAAACCGCGCTCGGCCGCGGCGACGAAGCGTTCGACCTGTACCGGCGCATCTGCCCCGCATACCTTGAGGAAAAGAGCGAGATCCGCAGGGCGGAGCCGTATGCGTACGCGCAGACGGTGGCGGGACGGTGCTCTTATAACGAGGGAGAGGCCAAGAACAGCTTCCTGACCGGCGCCGCCGCATGGGCGTTCGTGAACGTCAGCCAGTATCTGCTCGGCGTCCGGCCGACGTTCGACGGGCTTGTGGTCCGCCCCTGCCTGCCTGAGGACTGGGGCGGGTACGACGTCGTTCGCCGCTTCCGCGGCGCGGAGTACCGCATCCGTGTGCGGCGGACGGGCGCGTATTCCCTCGCCGTAAACGGGCGGGAATGCGAGGGGGATACGGTCCCGTTCGATCCCGATCAAAAACTGGTGCAAGTTGAGGTTACGGTATGAGCTTTCCAAAGGATTTTCTGTGGGGCGCCGCGTGCGCGGCCTACCAATGCGAAGGGGCCTGGGACGCGGACGGCAAGGGGCCGAGCGTCTGGGACGATTTTTGCCACGATACCGGCAAGGGCCATGTGGTAAACGACGATACGGGCGATACCGCGTGCGATTCGTACCATCGCTACGCCGGGGACATCGCGCTCATGAAGCGGTGCGGCATTCAGGCGTATCGCTTCTCGGTCAGCTGGCCGAGAGTGATCCCGGACGGTGTCGGGGAGGCGAACGAGGCGGGGCTCGCTTATTACGACCGCCTGATCGACGCGCTGCTCGAGGCCGGCATCGAGCCTTGGGTGACGCTCTATCATTGGGACCTGCCCAGCGCCCTGCAGGCGGAGGGCGGGTGGCTCAACCGCGGGACCGTGGACGCGTTCGGCGCCTATGCGGCGGTGCTCGCCAGGCGCTTCGACGGGCGCGTCCGAACGTATATCACCGTCAACGAGCCGCAGTGCGCGGCGGGCCTGGGCTACGGCAGCGGGGAGCATGCGCCGGGGCTGAAGCTTTCCGCCCCCGAAGTGGCAAAATGCATGCACCATCTTGTGCTTGCGCATGGCGTCGCGGCTTCGGCGCTGCGCAAAAACAGCTCCGTGCCCCTGAAGATCGGCCCTTCTCCCTGCGGGAGGCTGTGCTATCCGGCGGCCGATACGCCGGAATCGCGTGAGGCGGCGTACGACGCCTCCTTCCGGCTTTATGAAAACGACTGGACGTTCACGTTCAATATTTACATGGACGCCGTGATGTTCCACACCTACGGCGACGGCGCGCCGGCGTTTTTGAAGGAGTTTGAGCGCACGGTCCCGCAAAGCGACTGGGATCTTGTGGAGAGGCCGGATTTTTTTGGCGTCAACGTATACAGCGGCACGCCGGTGGATGCAAACGGCGCTTATGTGAAGCCGCGCCCCGGCGTGCCGCTCACCGCCACCAAGTGGCGCGTTACGCCCGAGGTGATGCACTACGGCCCGCTGAACCTTTACAGGCGGTACGGCCTGCCCATGTACATCACGGAAAACGGGCAATCCTGCAACGACCGCGTTTTCCTGGACGGCAAGGTGCACGATCCCGACCGGATCGACTTCCTGCACCGCTATCTCCTGGAGCTTCGGAAGGGAATCGACGAAGGCGTACCCATGCGGGGCTACCTGCAATGGAGCTTTCTGGACAACTTCGAGTGGGCGAGAGGATACGACGAGCGCTTCGGCTGCGTATACGTGGATTTTGAGACGCAGGAGCGTATCCTCAAGGACTCCGCTTTCTGGTATGCGGATGTGATCAAAAGCAACGGGGGAACGCTTTAGGGGGATGCGGGGGACGGCAATGCGCAGCGACGGCTGCGCATTGCCCAATCGTGTTATACAAGTGCTTGATCCCCCTGGGCGTGATTTAGGCCGTTCAGCCGAGTTCTACAATATCCGTCGCCACGGCGTCGATGAACGCGCGGTCGTGCTCCACGAACAGCATGGCCGGCGCGCAGGAGACGATCAGCTCCTCGATCTGCACGCGCGAGAGCACGTCGATATAATTGAGCGGCTCATCCCAAACGTACAGGTGCGCCCGCTCGCAGAGGCTGCGGGCGAGCAGCGCCTTTTTGCGCTGCCCGGCGGAATACTCCCGCATATCCTTTTCAAACTGCGCGCGGGGAAAATCCAGCTTGCGCAGCACCGTCATAAAGAGGCTTTGGTCCACGCCCGCGCTTTTGGCGAACGCTGCGAGGCCGCCCGCTAAGCCGGAGGTATCCTGCGGCACGTAGGAAATCACGAGCCCGCTCGCCGTGCGCAGCGTCCCGCCGTAAGGGATGGCCCCGCCCGCAAGGAGCTTGAGGACGCTGGACTTTCCGCTGCCGTTGCGGCCCGTGAGCGCCACGCGCTGCCCGCGCGCGACGGAAAACGAGAGGTTTTTGAATACTTCACGCTCCCCGTACCGGACGGAAAGCTCCTTCGCTTCCACAAGCACGTCGGCGTGATGCACCAGCGGCCGCATTGACAGGGGGCTTGCGTACTCGATATCCCTAAGCAGTTTCTCCTTTTCCCCGATGGCCGCCTCCCGCCGGTTTTCGATGCCCTTGGCGCGCTTCATCATCTTGGCCGCCTTGTGGCCGATCGCCCCGCGGTCGCCCGCATGCTGGCCGATCTTCGTCGCCTCCACCCGGTCGGACCATCCCGCCGTGCGCTGCGCCGAGTCGGCCAGACGCCTGATTTCCCCCTGGAGCTTCTCGTTTTCATCGCGCTCGAAGGCGTCCTGCAGCTGTTTATTTTCATACCAGCTTGTAAAATTGCCCTTTACCACCTGCAGACCGGTCTTATTGAGCGCCAGGATATGGTCCACGCAGCCGTCCAAAAACGCGCGGTCGTGGGATACGAGCAGGAAGCCGCTCTTGCTCCTGAGATAGGAGGCAACGGTTTCGCGCCCGCTAAGGTCCAGATGATCCGTCGGTTCGTCGATGAGCAGGAACCGCTCCTCCTTTACGAACAGCGCCGCCAGCAGCGCCTTGGTCCTTTCGCCGCCGCTCAGCGTGGAAAAAGGCCGGACAAGCAGTTCCTCCGGCAGGGCGAGGGCGTTGCATTCCCGCGCGAGCTGCCATTCATATGCGTCGGGCGCAATGGAAAAGAGCACGTCCTTCGCCGGCCGGGCGGGGTCCGGCACAGGGAAAGGGAAGTACTCGAAGGGGACGGGGGAGGAGATGCTGCCCGAATAGGCGAGCTCCCCCATCATCAGCTTCAGGAGCGTGGTCTTGCCGCGCCCGTTGCGGCCTACGAAGCCCAGCTTCCAGCCGGTGTCGAAGCTGAACGAAACGTTGTCAAATAGGGTGGTATAGCTGCCGTCGTAGCCGAAGGTCAGCGAGCGGACGGATATTTGTGACATAACGACCTCCATGGAACACAAAATGCGGCGGGAAAGCATTCCCGCCGCACACAGCGCCAATAAAGGCCCGGTGAGGGTATTCAGGAGCATCGCTTCCGGCTTTCCCGCGAACGGCAAAACAGGCGGCTTTTTACCGCGACTGCCGTTCCAGCAAACTGTTCAGCGGGAAACCTTGCGCATCCTTCCACCCCTCGAAATTATTCTGTAGACCCAATATACCATCGCGCCCGCGGCGTGTCAAGCGGGCGGCCGCTTCCGTTAAAGCTTCTTCAGCTTGGGTCCCTGCTTGGTATCCTCCACGGCAAAGCCCATCGCCTTGAGGGAATCCCGTATCGCGTCGGATTTCGCCCAATCCTTGGCGGCGCGCGCTTCCTGCCGCCTGGCGAGAAGGTCGAGCGCCTCGCGCGGGACTTCTTCTTTCTTTTCGTCCGAAAGGAGCCCCAGCACCCCGGTCAGCTCGGAAAACAGCTTCCGTCCCGCCTCGACGGCTTCCCTGCCGCGCGGTTCGCTCACGAACGTGTTGCAGGCGCGCGCCAGATCAAAGAGCACGCCGATGGCGTCCGCCGTGTTGAGGTCGTCGTCCATGGCCGCGCAGAAAGCGGCCTTGTAGCCGTCCAGCTCCTGAAGGAAGGCAGCATCCGCTTCCGCCGCCTCGCCCTCCGGCGCCTGCTCCAGCCGTTCCTTGGCGGTGCGCAGGCGGGTCAGCGCAGACGTCGCCTGCTCAATGAGCTCCCGTGAGAAATTGACGGGGTTGCGGTACTGGGCGCTGAGCATAAACAACCGCACCGCCTCGAGATCGTACTCCGCCGCGATATCGCGCACAGTAAAGAAATTGCCCGCGCTCTTGGACATCTTTTCGTTGTTGATGTTGATGTAGCCGTTGTGCATCCAGTACCGCGCAAAGGGCTTGCCGGTGGCCGCCTCGCTCTGGGCAATCTCGTTCTCGTGGTGCGGGAAGATCAGGTCCTGCCCGCCCGCGTGAATGTCGAACGTCTCGCCGAGCAGGCTCATCGACATGGCCGAGCACTCGATATGCCAGCCCGGCCGGCCCATGCCCCAGGGGCTTTCCCAGGCGGGTTCGCCGGGCTTCTGCGCCTTCCAGAGGGCGAAATCCAACGGGTCGCGCTTCTGCTCGGTGGGGTCGATGCGCGCGCCGCTCTCCAGATCGTCCACGCTTTGGCCGGACAGCTTGCCGTAGCCGGGGAAGCTGCGCACCGAAAAATACACGTCCCCCTCGGGCGTCGCGTAGGCGTGGCCCTTTTCGATCAGCGTTGTTACCAGCTTGATGATGTCGCCGATGTGCTCGGTCGCGCGCGGGTTGACCGTGGCGCGCTCCACGCCCAGAGCGTCGGCGTCGGTGTAGTATTCCCTGATGAACCGTTCGCCCAGCTCCTTGACGGTGACGCCCTCCTGATTGGCGCGCTGAATCATTTTATCGTCGATGTCGGTAAAGTTCTGCACGAATTTTACCTGGTAGCCGCGGTACTCCAAGTACCTGCGCAGCGTGTCGAACACGATGAAGGGCCGCGCGTTTCCGATGTGGAAGAAGTTATACACCGTGGGCCCGCAGGCGTAGATGCTCACGTGTCCGGGCTTGACGGGCACCAGCTCCTCTTTTTTCCGGGTCATGGTGTTGTAGATCTGCATGGGTTCCTCCTTGACGTTTATGAAAAAAACCGCCGCCGCAAAAGCGGAGGACGTTGTTCCGCCTGATACGGGTGCGGCATTTTCTTGCAATTCCCAAATCCAATAGTAGTATACGCGCGGCGCCTTTGTCAAGGGGAAAGCCGGGGCGCGCGGCCGGCTCGCGGGGCGCGTTACGGCATACGCCGGATATTGTCCGCCGTAAACGTCCAGCTCATGATGCGGATATTGTCCCACTGCTCATTGAGCGCCTGAAACGTCGTTCCTTCATTTATACCCGGCGCGCGGGATGGCGCAATATGGTCCTGCACTTTTCGGGCGCGGTTTTGGAAGGGTCGTTCAGGTAAATTTCGTGGTGGCGGCGCGTAAGGCCGGTGTCGTCGGCAAGGCCGTTCGCCTCCATATACCGCCGCATCTTTTCGGCGGTGGCGGGTTCGGCGTCATAAGGTCCAAGATGCATGCACTGCACGCAGAAGCCCTCCTCGAACTGCGCAAGCCTCGCTTTGGCGCAATCCAGGCCCTTCTTACGTTTGGCCTCATCGCAGGCCCACATGAATACCTCCTGCGTCACGAACGCGGGCTGGCGGATCATGGAGGTCCAAAGAAAGCTGTCCTTCCGCGTGAAATCAAAGGAATTGTCCGCCATCCACCACAGGCCTTCCAGCGGCGGCACGACGTACTCGAAATATCCCTCGGGCGTAAATTTTCCCATTTTGCTCATCTTGACGGCGTAACTCAGCGTATACAGCAGCTCCACCGCGCGGCGGTATTCACCGTCCGGGTCGTTGGGGTTGCCCGCGCCGTCCACCATGAGAAAGGTCATATCCGGCACCGTGATCGGCATAGGCTCGGTTCCGGGCAGGTACAGGTCCTTATATTCCCTCTTGTAATCGAACGCCGCCATCGTACCATTCTCCTTTGCGGTTTATTCTGGCATCGCACATACCTCACAGCCTGAGTATACCGCAAAAAAGACCTCGCGCATATCTTGTTTTACGGGAGGTTTCCGCAAACCGGGCCCGCGCATTTTCCAGAAAGCGCATTTGCATATATGCGCGAAATTTTGTATATTGGACATAACAAGCAAAGTATTCGCCGCAGCGGCGGGGAAGGGAAACGATGGGGAACGCGAAGCATCTTATGATGGTATCCTTCGATGCCGTGGACAATCAGGATTTGGAGGCGCTGCTTTCCATGCCCAATTTCGGCGCGCTCCGCAAACGCGCGGCGCTGGCGCGGGACGTGGACTCCGTGTTCGTATCCAATACCTATCCCGTGCACAGTTCCATCATTACCGGCGTGTACCCGAACCGGCACGGGCTGATCGATAACGTCAAGACGCAGCCCGGCCGGCAGAAGCCGGATTGGAACGTGTACGCCCGGGACGTACACGCGCGTACGCTGTACCAGAAAGCCGCCGAAGCGGGCCTCTCGGTCTGCTCCCTGATGTACCCCGTCACGACGGGCGCGGATATCCGCTGGAACCTTCCCGAGGTGCCGGGTCCCATGTCCCTGCTGCAAAGAGCGGGGAAAATGCTCGGCGGGGGCAGCGCCATGTTCGTCCTCTCGGGCGTGCTCAGGAACGCGCACTATTTCAAGCACGCCACTCTGTCCTGCCTGGACGACGCCACCACCGCCATGGCGGCCGACGTCCTGCGCGAGAAGAAGCCGGATCTTCTTCTGTTGCACCTGATCGACGTGGACGATTGCAAGCACCGTTTCGGCCCCCGGAGCCCCGAGGCGAAAGCGGCCCTTGCCCGGCTGGATGCGCGGCTTGGCAAGCTCCTAGGCGCCCAGGCCGAAAGCTTCGCGCCGGAGGATTCCGCGGTCATCGTGTTCAGCGACCACGGCTGCCTGGACGTACACGACGTATTGGAGCCCAACGCGGTTTTGAAGGAGTTCGGCCTGATCCGTGAACCCGCGAAGGAGCCCCGCGATTTCGACGCGTTCTTTCACTGCGCGGGCGGGAGCGCCTTCGTAAAGGTATACGATCCCGTGAAGCTTCCCCGCGTGCGCGCGGCCGTGGACGCCCTCCTTAAAATGCCCGCCGTTCGCCGGGAATTGACGGAAGAAGAAATGCGCGTAAGCGGCTTTGCCAGGGAATTCGCCTTCGGCGTCGAGGCTGCGGACGGCTTTTCGTTCGGCGAAGCGCACAAGGGGCAGCACGGGTACGGCCTCCGGCGCGAAGGGTATCATCCCTTCTATATGGCGGCGGGCGGGAAGATCAGGGAGAATACGACGGTTTACGGCGGCTGCGTTGTGGATATCTGCCCGCTCGCGGCGGGGCTGATGGGCCTGCCGCTTTGGGAAATGGAAGGAAAGAACAGGCTGTTTTCGCAGGATTCGGGCGAAATATCCGCGCAGGCGGATGTCGGAAGCAACGCCTCATAAAGAACAAATATTTTTACATATGAGAAAATATTGCGCATTTCAAAAAACAGGTTATACTATAAAGTACGGATACAAGCAAATAACGGAGAGGCTGTTTTTATGAGGCGTGTCGTTGACGATGAGCGGATGATGCTGCGGGTCTGCGATATGTATTACAATCAAAACCTTGGACAGCGCGAGATTGCGGATGCACTCGCCATGTCCCGCCCGACGATTTCCCGCCTTCTTGTCAACGCGCGCGAGAAGGGCATTGTAAAGATCATCCTGACGGATCTTGCCGGCCGGAACCATTTTGACATAGAGCAACAATTAGAGAAGAAATATGGCATCAAGGAGGCCATCGTCACCGAATCCTTTGAGGATAAGGAGCAGCTTCAGGCCGAGCTGGGGCGCATGGCCGCCCAGTACCTGGAGCGGATACTGAAAAACGGGTATTCCGTAGGCGTATCCATGGGCACGACGCTGGCGCATATCGTCCCGCACATTACGGCGGATTACCTAAAGGGCCTTACGTTCATTCCCATGGTGGGCGGCATCGGCGAGGCGTCCACGGAGCTGTACTCCAATTTCCTGGCCGAAGCGATGGCCAAGGCGTTCGGCGGGGTATCCCTGGCGCTCCACGCGCCCGCCATGGTATCCAGGATGCAGGCGAAGAACGAGCTGCTCCAGGAGGAGAGCATCGCCCGCGTCCTTGTGCGGCTGAATGAGCTTGATGTGGCGCTGAGCGGCATCGGCGCGCCGGACGTCAATTCCACGATCATCGCGGCGGGCTATTTCAGCCGGGAGATGATCGAGGATCTGCACAAAAACAGCATCTGCGGCGACATTTGCATGCGCTTTTTCGATAAATACGGGAACCTGTCCCTGTATGAGCACAACCAGCGCGTCATAGGCGTCAATATCGAGCTTCTGCGCAAGGTGCCGTGGTCGGTCGGCGTGGCCGGCGGCGCGGGCAAGGCGGGCGCGGTCAGGGGCGCGCTGGCGGGAAAGTATATCAACGTCCTGATTACGGACTTTGACTGCGCCAAGCTGCTGCTCGTATAGGACCTCGCCGGTCCCCCGTCTAAGATTTTGTGCGTAAAAAACCGCCTGATCGGCGGAGAATGGGCATTCCCTGTGCGACAGTTCGCTTTACAGATCGTCGAAACCCGATTCGATCAGGCCGACCAGCGTATCCACCGCCTCCACTTCGTCGGGACCGTCCGCGAAGAGCTCTATGCGCGTGCCGCGGGATAACTGCATCGTCAGCAGATAGACGATGGATTTCGCGGGCCCGGTCTTTACGATTTCACCGTTTGCGTCCAGCTTCTTGATCTTGATATCGGCCTTGAACCGGCTTGCCGCGCTTACGAAAGCGGAGGCGGGCCTGGCGTGCAGGCCGGTTTTGTTGATGACCGTGGTTTTTTTCGCATACATGCGCTGTACCTCGTTTTTGTGTGATGGGCCGCCTTTACAGCCTCCCCCTCTCCGCGCGCCGCCGGGCCTCGCGCGGAAAGGGGGAAGCAGGGGGGTGCCGCGGCGCTTGTTTATACGAACAGGGAGTCCTGCAGTTTGCGGAGCTGGACCATCAGCGCGTTCTCGTCGAGTGCGACATCGTCGTAGGCCAGCAGTTCGCCCTTCTTTACATCGCGCGCCATGACGGTATTCCTGTTCACCAGGCCCATGGGCAGCAGATTCCTTTGCCTGGCTTCCCTGGCCGACAGGAAGGTGCCGCGGACGGTGTAGCCGCCGATGCCGTCGAGCTTCTGCCCTGCCTTGAGGTCGATCTTGGCGACGGTGCCCGTCTCCGCTATGTGCCCCGCGCGGGGAACGATCGTGGGCAGGTGGTCGATGCAGGCTTTGGCGACCGAGAGCGGCGTTTCCAGGCTGGTCAAATGATACGGCCTGTACAGGCAGTAGTTGGGTCCATCGCCCATGCTCAGGTAGGTAAGCTCCGCGCGGATGTCCGGCTGGTCGCTGGCAATGATGACGAACACGCCCGGCGCCACGCCGTTCACGTACTCGATGACGCCGTAATTGTTCAGGATGCCGCCGCGCTCCTCGCACTTAAGGCTGAGCAGGCTGGGCAGGTCCTTCACGGTCCCCGCCCCGCCGTGCGCGCCGATCACATCGGGCAGGAAGCCGGTCGCGTTCGCCATGGCGGTCATTTCCACCATGGTCTTTGTGCCGTCCTTGAAGGCGCAGATCATCTTGGGGCTGGAACCTTTGCGCCTGGCCTCCTCCGCCACGGTTTCCGGCGTGCAGTCGTAATCGATCACGTTGTTCTTGCCCTTGCCGACCACCCGCACATCGAAACCGAGCGCCGTCGCGAAATCAAATAGCTCGATGACGGCGCCGGGTTCGTCGCCCGCCGATCCGGTGTACACAACGCCCGCGTTGGTGGCGAGTTTATAGAGGATATGGCCGATGCACACATCCGTTTCCACGTTGAGCATGACGATGTGCTTGCCATTGTTGATGGCGTCGATGGCGACCTTGGCGCCTACCTCGGGTACGCCGGTGGCGTCCACGGCGCAGGAGATGGCGTCGCACTTTGTGGCAAGCTCGTTGTTGACGGTGGCGACGAACCTGCCCTCCCGCAGCAGCCGGTTTCCTTCCTCGACCGTTTCCGCGATTGCGTAATCCCTGTCTTCCGTAAGACCGGCATGGTTATAGGCGTTCTTCGCGTTTTCCAGGACTACGTCCACCACGACGGCGGGGCGCATTCCTTTCATGGACATCATCTGCCCGACCATGCCGCGGCCCATTTGACCCGCACCCACAATACCCGCATAAATCGGGGTACCGGCCTTTTCCAGCTCCTGGAGCTTGTAATTCATACCGAGCATCTTTGACTTCTCCTCACATTAAGCGTTTCCATCGTGGGCGGCTGCTATTTTATTGAAAATGGATTTCAAACGGATCGCCGACCTGTAAGCTGGGCAAATTGCCGCCCGCAAGCATGATTTGCCCCGGCATTTCCGCATTCGCGCCGCCGGTAAAGCCAAAGGAACAATGCCCCATCTTGCGCAGGGTGTGGCTGGCTTCCTCTCCGACGGCGGTCACCACATACTCGTTGTTTCCGAACAGCACCGTATCGTTTGCCTGAACGTCCCGCTCGAGGGCGCCCGCCGTGTGCAGCACGGAAAGTTCGGCAAGCTCGGGCGGCGCGTCGGCGTTGAATACGATGAGCATTCCTTGCCCGGCGATCTCGGAAACAAGATCGCCGAGCTTCGTAATAACCGTTTTATAATGCATCGTTTTCCCCCGCAAGCCCTACTGATAAAGGCCGAGGCTGAACAGGTACGCGATTACGACGGCGATGGGGCCGGTGATCATGCGGGAAAACAGCACCGCGGGAACGCCCGCGTTGACGGTTTCCGGTTCTGCCTCGCCAAGGGAAAGGCCCACGGGCACGAAGTCGCAGCCGACCTGCGCGTCGATGGCGAACAGGGCGGGCAGCGCAAAGGAGGGATTGATCGCGCCCCGGCCGATCTGCTCGCCCACCAGTACGCCGACTACCTGCGCGATTACGGCGCCCGGCCCGATGATGGGGGAGATGACGGGGATCGCGCAGATGAACGAAATGATCAGCATCCCGACCAGGGAGCCGGCGAACGGCGAGATCGTTTTGGCGATGATGTCGCCCAGGCCGGTTCCCTGGATAATGCCTATGATCATCGCCACAAACGCCATAAAAGGCAGAATGTTTTTAATGAGCATTTCGATCGTATCGCGGCCGGCCTGGAAGAACTTTCCGATGACGCGGCCTACGCCTTTGCCCAGGCGTATGATAAAGCCCTGCTTTTCGCCGCCTTTTTCGCCGGCCGCAGGCTGCGCCGCGGTTTCGGTCCGGACCTCTGCGCCCGCCGCAGCCTCGCCCTCGGCGGCAAACGCGATATCTTCCGCCGTGACGCCGGATACGTAGATGTCTTCGGTGATGAATTTCACGAGCGGGCCGCTGGGGCCGATGGGGAGCACGTTGATGGTGGGGATGCGCTTGCGCGGGTAAACGCCGCAGCGCGCGGTGCCGCCGCAATCGATGACGACGCATGCGATCTGCTCCTCGGGTACGCCGTTGGTAAAGCCGTCGACGGCCTCGGCGCCCGTCATCTCCGCGATGCGCCTGGAGATGGCGTCGATCCCGCCGCCCGTAATGGAAACGATCTTGCTCTTCGTTCCGTCGGGCCGGATCACAAGGGGACCGCCCCAGCCGCCTTTTCCTTTTTGGACTTTTACCGTCTTATACATATCAGTTCGCCCTCCTCTTCATGAACAAAACGGTGAGGCGCTCGGTCACGATGCCTCTGATCAGGATCACGATAATGCCGACGATAAAGTAGCGGATGGCCAGCGGCCCCAGGCTGTACCCCAACGTCGTGATGCCCGCCGCGATGCCGCCGTAAACGAAGTATTCGCCCGCGTTCGCGTGGGGGAAGAGGCCGGTGATCGGGTGGCAGAAGGATACGGCGGCGTCGTAGAACGCCGGCTTATACTTTTCCTCCACGAATCTTCCGAACGTATAGGCCATGGGGTTGGCGAGGATAAACATGGCGAGGATGGGGAGCACCGTATAGCGAAGCAGCATGAACTTGCTGCACGCCTTCGCGAACTTGTTGACCCTGTCCTGCCCGATGAGGCTGATCAACGCGTTGACGAAAGTGATCAGAACGACCAGCGTAGGAATGATGCCTGTGACATAGCCAACGAATTGCTTGCCGCCGAGGTTGAACAGATTGATGAAACCTTCGGCGAGTTTTGCCAGGAAATCCATACGAACCCTCCTTATTTATACTGTTTTTCGCATTGACCGGCGCAAATAGAACGCGCCTCCCCGCCGCATTTTTATTTTCCGGCCAATGAAATGCAACGCATATGAAGATCGGTTACGAAACATATCGGGTGCGGATAGAACGGAATGCGCGGCAACCCGCTTCTTTTAAGCGACGCCGGCCTGCGCGCGGGATGGGGGGCTTTCCTGCGGCGTTTCGTAGGCGCTCTCCTGCGCGGCCTCGTTGCGAAAACGAAGCTCCAGCGCCTCCACGGCCTGTATCAGGGCCCCCTTCTTCTTGCTGAGCACGGTCGCGTCGTACGGGTGACGCTTGCGGTAACGCCCCATTTCTCTGGCGTCCAGAACAATTGCGATTTTTCTGATCTCGGCCAGCGTAAGGCCGGTATATGGGGGGAGCTCTTTGAATTTTGCGAAGATCGTGAAGCCTTTCATGCTCATGCAGCTTACGACCCTGTCCTCCCGTTTGCTGTAGGAAAGGATGACGATCTCGCCCGCCCTGAGCCAGCTTTTGCGCTGGCCGATTCCCAATACGCCGCTGCCCCGCATGCTTCGCACCATGCGCTGGTAGTGGCGCACCTGCATCCATGTCAGCAACATCTGGATCGACAACACTACGAACAGGAAAAGAAAGATCCACGCGTTTTCCATATCGGCACCTCCCGGAACGAAGTCAACAGATAGGCAGATAAAGAATTATTACTTATGTAGCAATAGTATAATGTATATATGTAAAAGTCAATATATACGCCCCATCAAAATAAATTATAAAATTCGCGAAAATATGACATAAGATGCAATATAATATTATATTAGGGGCGCATTAATCAATAGACTGCTAAATATATCTTTGCTTTTAGAAAAGTAATGAATGATAAATTTATAACAATATGAGCAAATATTTTTTACATAAATAAAAATTCAGCGATACGCTCCGTCGTCCCGCTGAAGCCCTAAAGCTTAGGAAACACAATACAATCTGTCCAAGCTGACGACATGCGCGTCAGCTTGGATTCCTTGCACGCCCGCCGGCCGCGCCGAAGGCGCAGGCGGGCGTGAGGAGTCCGCCGCAGCGACCCGCCCAAACGCTTGCGTTTGGGCGGACGCTATGCGTGCTCAAGCTCAAAGTCGATGTTCCGTGTCTCCATATGCACGGCCGCCACGCGGACAGTTACGATATCGCCGAGCCGGTAAACCCGCCCGTGGCTGCGGCCCACCATACGATAGCCCTTTTCATCGAAAACGTAATAATCGTCATCGAGAAGGCTGGCGCGAACCAGCCCTTCTACCGTATTGCCCAGCTCGACGAAAAAACCGAAGGACACCACGCCCGATATGACGCCGTTGAAGCTCTCGCCCAGGCGCTCCTTCATGTATTCGCATTTTTTCAGGTCGTCCACCGCGCGTTCGGCCTCCATGGCGACGCGTTCGCGGCGGCTCGTATGCTCCGCGATCTCGTGGAGCGAAGCGTTGAGCCTGCTTACCTGCCGCTCGTTGAGCTCGCCGTGGAGCATCAGCCTGATGATCCTGTGGCCCATGAGGTCGGGATAGCGGCGGATGGGGGAGGTGAAGTGGCAGTAGCGCGGCGCCGCCAGCCCGAAGTGGCCCAGGCAGCGCTCGGAATAGCGCGCCTTCTGCATGGCGCGCAGCACCACCTTGCTTACCACGTTTTCCTCGGGCGTGCCCCGCGCCGCGTCCAGCACCTTCTGGATGGCGCGCGGCTGGACGTCCTTGAGGTTGCGGATGCCGTAGCCCAGTGTCTGCAGGAACGTGTTGAGCTCCTGGAGCTTATCCTTGTCGGGCGCTTCGTGCACGCGGTACAGGAAGGGCGCCTTGAGGTCGTACATATGCTGCGCCACCGTCTCGTTGGCAAGCAGCATGCATTCCTCGATGATGCGGTTGGCGATGCCGCGCTCGGCCTTTTCGATGCCCGTGGGCCTTCCTTTGGAATCCAGACGGATGCTTGCTTCCGCAACGTCGAAATCGATGCTGCCGCGCTTGACGCGCCGGGCGTTGAGCACGCCGCAGAGCGTTTCCAGCTCGCGGAGCATGGGCACGATCTCGGCGTATTTCCGCTGCAGTGCCGCGTCTCCCTGCAGGAGTTTGGTCACATCCTCGTAGACCAGCCGGTATTTGGAGCGGATCACCGTCTCGGCCAGCCTGTGGCGGAGCACCCGGCCGGCGGAGTCGATCTCCATGAAGCAGGAGAGCGTCAGCCTGTCCACATTGGGATTCAGGGAGCAGATGCCGTTAGAAAGCTCCTCGGGTAGCATGGGCAGCACGCGGTCGGTGAGGTATACGCTGGTGCCGCGCAGCAGCGCGTCACGGTCCAGCGCGCTCCCCTGCTTGACGTAGTGCGACACGTCGGCGATGTGCACGCCCAGATACAGGTTGCCGCTCTCGAGCCGCTCCAAGCTCACGGCGTCGTCAAAATCCTTGGCGTCGGCGCCGTCGATGGTGAAGATGAGCTTGTCGGTCAGGTTTTCGCGCGTGACGTATTCGTCGGCCGCGACCTCTTTGTTTATGGCCCGCGCCTGCCGTGCGGCGGATTTTGAAAACGTCTCGGGCAGCTGGAACTGGCGGATGATGGACAGGATGTCGGTACCCGCGGTGTCCTTGTTCCCCAGCACCTCCGTGATGGCGCCCAGCATCGGCCGTCTGCCGTCCGGATACTCGAGGATCGACGCCACGACCTTGTCGCCGGGCTTGGCTTTCAAGGCGCGGTCCCTGGGGATCATCAGGTCGAAGGGAACGCGCGCTTCATCGGGTACCACGTAGCCGCTCAGGCGGCCGTCCTGTTCATACGTGCCCACCAGTTGCGTAAACGCGCGCTGGGCAATCAGGACGACCTCCGCCTCGGGCGAGCCGTTGCGGCTCACCTGGTCGGTATAGCGCGCCCACACAACGTCGTTGTGCATGGCGCCGTGCATGGCGTCGGCGGGCACAAAGGCGTCCTGTCCGCCGGATGTGGGTATAAAAAATCCGAAGCCGCGGGCGTGCCCCTGTATCCGGCCCGCCGTCAGCCCCGTGTGCTCGGGCAGGGCCAGCTTGCGCTTGCGGGTAAGCAGGACCCTGCTGGACGCGATCAGCTCCTTTACGGCAGCCTGCACCGCCTCCTGGTCCTTCAATTGTTCCGTGAGCGCCTCGACGGATACGGGCCTTCCCGCCGCCTTCAGCGCCTCAATAATTTCTTCTTGCATATATAGGCAAATTCCTCTTTTTATAAATATTGCAGCCTGTACACAGGTAATGATACCCATATGGGCGCCGCCCAATCCGGCGGCCTGCGCATAAGCCCGCCAGCCTGCTTCTATCGTACCCGTATGGGAGACGCTTCAACCCCGAATCGGGAGAATCGCCGACACGACGTCCGCCTTCCGGAAGGCCCGCAGCATACGGGCGATGCGGCGGCAATCGCCAAACCAAAATAAAAAACGCCGCACAGCCGCGCGGCGTTTTCACATCGCTTCGATCGGTCAGCCGTTGGGCAGCGCCACCATGACGAGGGCGAGCACGCCCACCACCACGGCGAGAATCTTGGTCAGCCGCTGCAGCTTCGCTTCCTTGGTGGCCGATTTCCCCTTGAGCGAAAGGGAAGAGGTCTCGCCGCCAAAGGCCGCGCCAAGCCCGTTCTGCTTGGCTTGCTGCATCAGGATCACCGCGATAAGCACAACACAAACGATCAGCATAATGATCTGAATGACAAACCTGACGACATCCATCGACCCATACCTCCATGCGTGACTGCAGACATCATTCTACCATGCGGGCTTGTCCAACGCAAGCATTTTTTGCCCGGAGGCAAAAAGCCTGCGCGGATTCTTCACAGGGTTTTCCCCGGCGCTTATTTCTCGATCAGGCACTTGCCCGTCATTTCGGAGGGCACAGGCAGCCCCAGGAGCGTCAGGAGCGTCGGCGCGAGATCGGAAAGCCTGCCGCCGGTCCTCAGCTTTGCGTCCCTGCGCGCCGGGTCCGCCAGAATGCAGGGCACGGGGTTCGTCGTATGCGCGGTGAAGGGGCCGCCGGTCTCGGGATCGATCATTATTTCGCAGTTGCCGTGGTCGGCGGTGATGATGCAGCGTCCGCCCGTTGAAAGCACGGCGTCCACGACCTTTTTCGCGCAGATGTCCACCGCGTGCACGGCGGCCGTCGCGGCCTCCATCACGCCGGTGTGGCCCACCATGTCGGGGTTGGCGAAGTTGAGGATCATGAGATCGTATTTGCCGCTCAAAACCCGTTTCGCCGCCTCGTCCGCGACTTCGTACGCGCTCATTTCGGGCTTGAGGTCGTAGGTGGCGACCTTGGGGGAGGGGATCAGCGCCCTGTCCTCGCCGGGGTTGGGCGGTTCCACGCCGCCGTTGAAGAAGAACGTCACATGCGCGTACTTCTCCGTTTCGGCGATGCGCAGCTGCGTAAGCCCTAAGCCCGAAATATACTCGCCCAGCGTATTGGTCAGCGCCACGGGCTTGTAGGCGACATGCACGAGCGGCCCGAAGGTCTTATCGTACTGCGTCATGGTCACATAATGCAGCGGGAACAGCGTGCGGGGGAATCCGTCGAACTCGGGCATGATGAGCGCGCGCGTGATCTCCCGAGCACGGTCCGGACGGAAATTGAAGAAGATCACGCTGTCGTTGGGGGAAATGCGGCCCGTGGGCGCGCCGTTCTCCATGACGACGGCGGGGACCACGAACTCGTCCGTCAAGCCGTCCGCGTAGGAGTTCGCCATGGCGGAGACGGCGCTTCCGGTTTCGACACCCTGGCCCAGCACCATCGCGTCGTAGGCTTTTTTGACGCGCTCGTAGCGGTTGTCGCGGTCCATGGCGTAATACCGGCCCATGACGGTGGCGATCTTGCCGCAGCCGATCTCCCCGAGCTCGGCCTCCAGCGCCTCTATAAAGCCCTTGCCGCTGTCGGGCGGGACGTCGCGCCCGTCCATAAAGCAATGGACGAATACGCGGCTGAGCCCCTTGTCCTTTGCGAGCTTGATGAGCGCGTACAGGTGCGTGTTGTGGCTGTGCACGCCGCCGTCGGAAACGAGGCCCAAGAGGTGCAGCGCCGAATCGTGCGCGCGGCAGTTCTCGATCGCGCCCCAAAACGCCGGGTTCTCAAAGAAATCCCCGTCGGTGATGGATTTGCTGATGCGGGTGAATTCCTGGTACACGATGCGCCCCGCGCCGATGTTCAGGTGCCCCACCTCGGAGTTGCCCATCTGTCCCTCGGGAAGGCCCACGTCCATGCCGCTTGCGCCGATGCGCGTGTGCGGGTAAGCGTGCCAGAGCGCCGTGATGTTATGCGCGCCGTCGGCGGCGATGGCGTTTCCTTCCGTTTCCTTACGGCAGCCGAAGCCGTCGAGTATGATCAAAGCTGTTACAGGTTTCATAGCTGCCTCAAATCTCTCAGTAATTGACGACCTTGGAAAAATCCTCGGCCTTCAGGCTCGCGCCCCCGATGAGCCCGCCGTCGATCTCGGGCATCGCCATCAGCTCGGAGACGTTCTTGGGGTTCATGCTGCCGCCGTACTGGATGCGCACCTTCGCGGCGGTTTCCTTGCCGTACACGCCCGCGATGGCCGCGCGGATCACGCCGATGGTCTCGTTCGCCTGCTCGCTTGTGGCCGTCCTGCCGGTGCCGATGGCCCAGATGGGCTCATACGCGACCACAAGCTTCTCCGCGTCCGCCGCGGGGATATCCTTTAGCGCCGCCACAGTCTGGGCGGATACGAAGCCGTCCGTCTCATTGGCCTCGCGCTGGGCAAGGCTTTCGCCCACGCAGACGATGGGGGTGATGCCCGCGGCGATGGCGGCCTTCGCGCGCGCGTTCACGCTTTCGTCCGTTTCGCCGAAGTACTGCCTGCGTTCGCTGTGGCCGATGATGGCGTAGGAAACGCCGAAAGCCTTGAGCATATCCGCGCTGACTTCGCCCGTGAAAGCGCCCTTGGCGGCCCAGTGGATGCTCTGCGCGCCCAGCTTGATGTTGGTGCCCTTAAGTAATGGGGCCACCGCAAAGAGGTCCACATAGGGCGGGCAGACGACGACCTCGCACTTCGCGTCCTTTACGAGGGGGATCAGTTCGCTTACGAGCGACTTCGCCTCGTCGGGCGTCATGTTCATCTTCCAGTTGCCGGCAATGATGGGTTTGCGCATGGTGTTTTCCTCCTAAATCAAATCGTTTGAACAATGGAATGCAAGGCATCGGCTCTTACGGAGCCAACGAAGATTTTGGGGAAACCGGCGGTTCATCAAGCCATTTTCCCGCAGCGCCCCGGGGGGAGCCGTACGGAGGCTTTGACTTCCCTGCTAAGGGAGTGTTCGTCCCCAGGGGGAGCGGGGGGCGGAGCCCGCCCGCTATTCAATAAACCTTCGTCGCCGCCGGAGGCGGCGATACCTTAAGTCAATTTATTTATCGTTGAGCGCCGCAACGCCGGGCAGAACTTTTCCCTCCAGGAACTCGAGCGACGCGCCGCCGCCGGTGGAGATGTGCGTCATCTGCTTGGCGAAGCCCAGCTTCTTGACGGCGGAGGCGGAATCGCCGCCGCCGATGATGGTGGTGCCCGCGCACTCGGCGCAGGCGGCCGCCACGGCCTTGGTGCCTTCCGCGAAGGCGGGGAACTCAAACACGCCCATCGGCCCGTTCCAGATCACGGTCTTGGCTGCCCTGATGGTTTCGGCGAACAGCTTCGCGCTCTCGGGCCCGATATCCAGGCCCATCCAGCCGGCGGGGATCGCGTCCGCCTTTACGGTCTTGTGCTCGGCGTCCGCGGCGAACGCGGCGGCGACAACGGCGTCAACGGGCAGCAGCAGGTTCACGCCCTTCTGTTTGGCCTGCGCCATCAGGTCCTTCGCAAGGCCAATGCTCTCGGCGTCGAGCAGGGAAGTGCCGATCTCATACCCCATCGCCTTGTAGAAGGTGAACATCATGCCGCCGCCGATGATGAGGCTGTCGCACTTGTTGAGGAGGTTCGTAATGACGCCGATCTTGTCCGAGACCTTCGCGCCGCCCAGGATCGCCACGAACGGGCGCACGGGATTCTCCAGCGCCGAACCCATGACGGAGAGCTCCTTGCCGATGAGGAAGCCCGCCACGGCGGGGAGGTAGGCGGCCACGCCCGCCGTGGAGGCGTGCGCGCGGTGCACGGTGCCGAACGCGTCGGAGACGAAGAGATCCGCGAGGGAAGCGAGCTTCCTGGCGAATTCGGGGTCGTTCTTTTCCTCTTCCTTATAGAAGCGGACGTTTTCAAGGAGGACGATCTCACCCGCCGACATGGCGGCGATGGCGGCCTTGGCGCTTTCGCCTATGGTATCCTCCGCGAAGGTGACCTTCACGCCGGGCAAAATCTCACCCAGCCGCTTTGCTACGGGGCGCAGCGAGAACTGCGGATCGGGCGCACCCTTGGGGCGGCCCAGATGGGAGCAGAGGATCACTTTTGCGCCGTGCTCGAGCAGATACTTCACGGTAGGCAGCGCGGCCGTGATGCGCTTATCGTCGCTCACGTTTCCTTCCGCGTCCAGGGGTACGTTGAAATCCACGCGTACCAGTACGCGTTTGCCGCGGACGTCGATGTCCTCGATCGTTTTCTTAGCCATGTGCGTTCCTCCTGTATGTCTGTATGTATTAAATAAATAATCCTTATAACGGCGGCGGCCGGCGCTGCGCATATTTTTGACAATGCCACGATGTTATTTTACCATATCATGCCGCATACGCAAGAGGGCGTGGCGCCGGCGCGGTATGCGATTTCCCGGAAAAACGGGCGCGCAATTAAGGGCCGCTTATAGCGGCGAAGCGTCCGGCAGCAAAAACGGCTTCAGCGGCACCACAGCGTCGATGGGTCCGCCGCCCAGGCATTCCTCTCCCTGATAGAACACGGCCCACTGGCCGGGTGTGACGGCCCGCTGGGGTGACAGGAAGCGGATATCCGCACCCTCGCCCTCGACGCGCGCCTCCACGGGCTGATCGGCCTGGCGGTAGCGGAATTTGGCCGTGCAGGCGAAGGACCGCGCGGGCGGTTCCCCGGCGATCCAGTTGATCTTCCCGGCGGAAAGACCCGTGGAATACAGCTCCTCCCGCTCACCCTGCTGTACGATGAGCAGGTTGCGGGGAAGATCCTTGCCTATGACGAACCAGCTCTCGCCGCTTCCGAAAGGCAGGCCGCCGATGTTGAGCCCCCTGCGCTGGCCGATCGTATAATACATCAGCCCGTCGTGCCTGCCTACGACGCGGCCGGTCAAATCCACCATATCTCCCGGCTGCGCGGGCAGGAACTGCATCAAAAACCGCTTGAAGTTCCGCTCGCCGATGAAGCAGACGCCGGTGCTGTCCTTTTTTTCGGCGTTGGCGAGCCCGGCTTCGCGCGCGATGCGCCGCACCTCGCTTTTTTGGAGTCCGCCCACCGGGAAAAGCGCGTCGCGCAGCTGCTCCTGCGTTAGCCCGGCCAGGAAATAGGTCTGGTCCTTGTTGGCGTCCGCGGCGCGCAGCAGCCGGACGCGGCCGTTTAGCCGCTCTGTTTGCGCATAGTGGCCGGTGGCGAGGGACCCCGCTTCCGCAGTGCGCGCAAGGTCCAGAAGCGCGCGGAACTTGATCTCGCTGTTGCACAGCACGTCGGGGTTGGGCGTGCGGCCCAGCCGGTATTCCGCAAGGAAGTAGGAAAACACGCGCTCGCGGTATTCCCGGGCGAAGTTCACCGTGTAGTAGGGGATGCCGATCTGATCTGCCACGCGGCGGACGTCCTCGTAATCCTCCGCGGCGGTGCAGACGCCGTCGTCGTCCTCTTCCTCCCAGTTTTTCATAAAAACGCCCACGACGTCATGGCCCTGCCGCTTGAGCAGCAGAGCCGCGACGGCGGAGTCCACCCCGCCCGAGAGCCCGACCATGACCCGCGCCATATCAGAGCGCGACGATGGACTTTACTTCGTAGCCCGCTTCCGATACGGCGGCGCGCAGGTCCTCCGGGTCGCCGTCCCACAGCACGTCCGCGCTGCCGATCTTTACGTCGTTTACATCGGCGTGGAGCTCCTCCAGCGCGTCCTTCACGCTGTGTATGCAGTGCGCGCAGCCCATGCCGTCGATCTCAAGCCTGTAATGCTTCACAATCGTTCCGTTTCCTTTCTCCGCGCGGCGGTCCGTACCGCCGCGGCTTGCTTTACGTATACTATACCACGAAAGACGCCAAAAGAAATGCCGCATCAGGCCCTCCGGCAGGAAACCGAAGCCAAAGAAAGCTCCGCCGCCGATTTACGGACCAAACCCGGAGGCGGCGGATGATTCGGCAGGAAATTTCACTCATGAAGCGGACTGCCCGATACATTTTTTATGAAACCGGCGCCGGATCGCCCTGTAACCAAAAAACAGGGCCTCGCGTATGATATACCATCGGCGCCGAACGCGCGCCAATCGCTCAAAAACAAGGAGGCTTTTTGTATGAGCTGTTTCAATTGCAACACCGGGGACAATTGGTGGTGGATCATCCTCCTGCTGATCCTGTTGCTCAGCGGTGAGAACTCCTGCATCGACAGCATCCGTGACGTCGTCTGCCCGAATCTCTGGATCATCATCGCCCTGCTGCTGCTCTGCAATACGGGCCGCAGCGACACCAGCGACACCAGCGGCTGCGGCTGCAACTAATTCTTCAAACTTCAAAGCGGCAATCGGAAACAAACAGGATGCCAGTGCATCCTGTTTTTTATGCCGCGCAAACGCGAGCGTTTGGGCGGGCCGCTGCGGCGGGTTTATCGCTCGAACGCGAACGCGCTCGAGCGAGCCTTCGGGGGTTCACAGGGCCGCTTGCGCCTATCGGCGCGGTCAGCGGCCCTGCAGGGTGTCAAAACCGGCGTGCACGCCGCCGGTTTTGACAGAACATATGTGTTTTCTAAAAATGCTTGCGTGGGCGGGATGACGGAGCATCCCGCCAAATGCACCCTGGTTGGACCGGGCTTCAATGCAAAAAACAGGGTGCTTATGCACCCCCAGAGTGTCGACAAAGTCTCGGGACAGCTTTTATTATGCAAGAACGCAAACAGGAGCTGCATAGCGGGACGCTCCGTCGTCCCGCTGAAGCTCAAAAACTTAGGAAACACAATAAAATCCGTCCAAGCTGACGACATGTGCGTCAGCTTGGACACCTTGCATGCAGGCCTGCTACGCCAGGCCTGCATGAGAAAAATCGTCGACAAACCCCTCCGGGGTTTGTCGACGGCCTGAGTGGGGGCTCCGCCCCCACTCCCCCTGGGGAACGGGTAGAGCTCAGTTTGCAATAGTTACGCTACGTCGCGGCAGGAGCCGCTTGCGCCCTCCTGCGACACCCGTAGGCTTAGTGCCCGAGGCATCCCCCGTGAGGGCCCCACTGAGCCTCAACCACGCTTCATTCGTCACAGGCGGCTCCCGCCTCCGGCCCTTCCGTACCCTAAGGGGGAGTGGGGGGCGGAGCCCGCCCACTATAAAGTAAAAAAAATCCTCGTCGGCGCTGAAAGCGCCGATACATTGGAGAAAGGCGGGGGCAAGCCCCCGCCATAGAGTGCCGATAGCAGAACGACGCAACGTCTCGGACCAGGTCCAGTGTATCTTTTATAAGTGCTTTCTTTTGGTTCTTTTCTTTCTCATGAAAGAAAAGAACCGTCCCCGTCTATACGATGCTCCCTTTTCTTAAGATCACCGGGAAACTTTCGTAGCCGCTGATGTGCCTGCCCCGCTTGACGATCACGGATTTATCGAGCACCGCGTAGGAGAGCTCGCTGTTTTCCTGCACCTGGGAGGACTGCATCACGATGCAGTTGGTGAGCTTCGCGCCCTCGGCCACGTGCACGCCGCGGAAAAGCACGCAGTTCTCGATCTCCCCCTCCACCACGCAGCCGTCGGCCACGATGGAGTTGGCCGCCCTGGCGCGGGGGCCGTAGCGGGCGGGGACCTCGTCCTTGACCTTGGTGTAGATGGGGTGGGTATCGCTGAACAGATCCTGCCGCACGGATTTCTCCAGCAGCGCCATGTTGGCGGCGAAGAAGGAGTTGGGGGAGTTGAGCCGGGCCACGTAGCCGGTATAGGGGAAGCCGAATATCCGGAGCTTCCCGGCGCTGCGCATAAGCACGTCCTGCGAGAAATCGTAAAGCCCGTGGGCGCTGGCCTCCTCCACCAGGTATTCGAGCAGCGTCTTTTCCATGAGCACCACGTCGCAGCTCTTGTGCGGGCTGGAAGGGCGGTAGGGGTTGTACTCCATATCCGCCACGCGGTTGTTTTCCGAGAGCATCAGCCGCAGGTCCTCGAACTGGTCCTCGGGGTCGAAAGCGGCCTCGTCGTTGTAGAGGATGGTGATGTCGGCCCCGGTCTCCAGGTGCCGCTCCAGCATCTCGTGGAAGGTGGTGTTAAAGATCGTGTAGCTGCCCGAAAGCAGCACGTAACGCTGGGTGCTCCGGCGGATATAGCCGGCCACGCCCTTTAGCGCCTCGACGGTGCCGCGGTACAGGCCCACGTTGTCCCGCGTGACGAAAGGCGGCAGCATGAACAGGCCGTCCCGTTTGCGGTTCAGGTCCCACTCCTTGCCGGCGCCGAGATGATCCATCAGCGAATGGTAGTTCTTCTGGGTGATGATGCCGATGTTGGTGATGCCGGAGTTCACCATGCTGCTCATGATGAAATCGATGCAGCGGTACCGTCCCCCGAAGGGCACGGCCGCGACCGAACGGGAGTAGGTGAGGTCCTTGAGGCGCATGCTGTCGTTGTCACCCGTGTAGATGATGCCGAACGCGTTGGAGATCATACCTCGTCCCCTCCCTTTTTGTACAGATACCCGAGCGTCTCGCGCGTGGCCACCATGCCGCGGGGCAGGGACGCAAAATCGGGGATCGCCATGTCGTAGCCCACCAGCGTGATGTCGCCGGTGAGGGAATTGTCCACCGTGATGCCCTCGCGCAGCACGTCCCCCACGACGCAGCTGCGGCCGATGCTCGCGCGCTCGTCGATGATGGCCTTGTATACCTTGGCGCCCGCGCGGATACGCGCGCCCGGCATGATGACGCTGTCGTACACTTCCGCGCCCTCGTCCACGCGCGCGCCCGCGAACAGCACGCTGTGCTGCACGCGGCCGTACACCTCGCAGCCCTCGGTGACGAAGCTTCGCTCTACCTTCGCGCCGGCCGAAACATAGTGCGGCGGCATGACGGGGTTGCGGCTGTAGATGCGCCAGCTCGGGTCGTAAAGGTCCAGGAGCGGCGGCTCCTCCAGGAGGTCCATGTTGGCCGCCCAGAGGGAGCCTATGGTCCCCACATCCTTCCAGTAGCCGTGGAAGGCGTACGCGAACATCCGCTCCCGGCCGCGGAGCATGTTCGGGATGATGTTCTGGCCGAAATCGTTTTCGGAATTGGGGTCCCCGGCGTCGGCCTCCATGTATTTTTTGAGAAGCGGCCAGTCGAAGATGTACACGCCCATGCTGGCGAGGTCGCTCTTGGGCTCGCGCGGCTTTTCGTCGAAGGAAACGATGCGGTCGTTCTCCTCCGCGTTCATGATGCCGAAGCGGTGCGCTTCGTTCAGGGGCACCTGGAACACGGCGATGGTGCAGCCCGCCTTCTTCTGGATATGGTAGTTGAGCATGGCGTTGTAATCCATCTTGTAGATATGATCGCCCGAGAGGATCAGCACGTACTTGGGATCGAACTGGTCCACGAAGATCTGGTTCTGGTAAATGGCGTTCGCCGTGCCCGAGTACCACTGCCCGCTCTTGCCCTTCACGTAGGGGGGCAGCACGAACACGCCGCCGCTGTTGCGGTCCAGGTCCCAGGGCTGGCCGTTGCCGATGTAGGCGTTGAGCTCGAGCGGCTGGTACTGCGTGAGCACGCCCACCGTGTCGATATCCGAATTCACGCAGTTGGACAGCGGGAAATCGATGATGCGGTACTTGCCGCCGAAAGGCACGGCAGGCTTCGCCATGTTGGAGGTCAGGATCCCCAGGCGGCTTCCCTGCCCGCCGGCCAGCAGCATGGCCACGATCTGCTTCTTTCTCAATGCGCGCATCCTCCTTTTGGGCCGCCGGCAAGCTCCCTTAAAACTTGGACCGGCAGGATTTTTACGGATGAAAAGTGCCGGATCGCGTCTCCCCGCGCCCGGGGGTCAGACGGTCACGGCTTCGGGCTCTGCCAGCTCCCGCATGGCGAAGAATACCGCGCCCAGAGGCGGGAGCCTGAGCCGGGGCCGGCCCGTCACGCAGAGCGTCCTTGTATTGTGCCAGTCCCCCGTGCCGCCGAACTCCTTCGCGTCGGTGGAGAACACCTCCGTCAGCTCGGCGCACAGCGTCGCCTGCACCGCGTAATTCTCCCACGGGACGGGCGTAAAATTGAAGGCGCAGAAAAGCGCGTTGCCGGCGTCGTCCCGACGGATGAAGGCGATCACCGAGTGCACGCCGTCGTCCGGGCCGGCCCAGGCAAAGCCGTCCCAGCCGCCGTCCCGCTCGTAAAGCGCGGGATGCCCCGTATAAAAGAGATTGAGCGCCCGGGCAAACTCCTGCATGCTTTTGTGCATGGGATAGTCGAGTAGCAGCCAGTCCAGCCCCTCGTCGAAGCGCCACTCGATAAACTGCCCGAATTCGCTGCCCATGAAGTTGAGCTTCTTGCCCGGGTGCGCGAACTGGTACGCGAGCGTGAGCCGGAGCTGCGCGAACTTGCGCCAGTAATCCCCCGGCATCTTGTCGAGCAGGGAATGCTTGCCGTGCACCACCTCGTCGTGCGAGAAGGGAAGGATGTAATGCTCCGAGAACGCGTAGCACAGCGAAAACGTCAGCTTGTCGTGGTGCCATTTGCGGTAGAGGGGGTCCTTCTCCATATAGGCGAGGGTATCGTTCATCCAGCCCATGTTCCATTTGAAGTGGAAGCCCAGGCCCCCCTCGGCGGCAGGTTTGGTCACGGAAGGGAAGGCGGTGCTTTCCTCCGCGATGAGGAGCCGCTCGCCGTTGGGCCAGGCTTCCCGAAGGCGCGTGGTCAGCTTGCGCAGGAACGCGATGGCCTCGAGGTTTTCCCGCCCGCCGTAGACGTTGGGCATCCAGCCCGTATGCGCGCGGCCGTAATCGTGGTAGAGCATGCAGCTCACGGCGTCCACGCGCAGGCCGTCGAAATGGAACTCCTTCAGCCAGTAGAACGCGTTGGACATCAGAAAGCTCTGCACCTGCGTGCGCCCGTAATCAAAAAGCATGGTGCCCCATTGGGGCTGCTCGCTCCTGAGGGGATTGTCCGGCTCGTAGAGCGGCGTGCCGTCGAACAGCCTGAGGCCGTGCGCGTCCCGGGGAAAATGGGCGCTGACCCAGTCCAGCAGCACGCCCAGGCCCTTCTGGTGGGCGCGGTCCACAAAGTACATGAGGTCCTCGGGATCGCCGTAGCGGCAGGTCGGCGCGAAATAGCCCGTGACCTGGTAGCCCCAGCTGCGGGCAAGCGGATACTCCGCGAGCGGCAGCAGCTCGATATGCGTATAGCCCATGTCCGCCGCGTAATCCACCAGCTCCTCCGCCAGCTCCCGGTAGGTGAGCCCGGCGCGGAAGGACCCCAGGTGCGCCTCGTATACGTTCATGGGCTGCTTGTAAGGGTCGAGCCCCCTGCGTTTTTCGTAATAGCCCGCGTCTTTCCAAGCGTGCTGCGGGATGCCCCACACGGCCGAAGCCGTGCCGGGCCGGGGCTGTTCGCCCTCCAGCCGCTCGGCGCGGGTGGCGTACGGATCGGCGCGCCAATGGAGCGCGCCGTCGGCCGCCGTGATCACATATTTATAGAGGTTCCCGCGCTGCACGCCGGGGAGCGTCGCCTCCCATACGCCGGTATCGCCGACGGGCGTCATGGGGGCCGCGCCGGGATCGAACCCGTTGAAGCTGCCCGCCACGTGCACGGCGGCCGCGTTGGGCGCCCACACCGCGAAGCGCCAGCCCTCCCGTACGGGGTGCGCGCCCAGGAAGGTATACGCTTCGGCGCTGTCGCCGGTATTGAAATAATACAGCGCCGTCTGGTCCAAGGCCGCCATGCGCCCCACCCCTTCCTGCATCCCGCGTTCCCGCAATGCCGGCTTTCAGATATATCTACCGTTTATAATACCATTGCATATACAAAGTTTGAAGCAAGGATTGTAAAATCCGGGCCGCAAATAGACACCGCGCGGATTTTACCCGCGGCGCGGGGCTCCGATATGCTGTTTGCTTGAAAATGATGGGATTGACCGGGCCCGCCGCGTCTAAAACCGCAAACGCCCTTTTCTATATTTTTATTATACCGCATCGGCCGGATGCTGGCAATAGCTAGGCCAACCAAATGCCGAGGCCAACCTGTCAAAAAGTAGAGGTATCGCCGCCTACGGCGGCGACGCAGAGTGTCGACAAAGTCTCGGGACAGCTTTTATTATGCAAGAACGCAAACAGGAGTTGCATAGCGGGACGCTCCGTCGTCCCGCTGAAGCTCAAAAACTTAGGAAACACAATAAAATCCGTCCAAGCTGACGACATGTGCGTCAGCTTGGACACCTTGCATGCAGGCCTGCTACGCCAGGCCTGCATGAGAAAAACCGTCGACAAACCCCTCCGGGGTTTGTCGACGGCCTGAGGGGCCGCCGAAAATTCGGCGGCCCCTGCTTGATAGGAATCGTTCTGTCGGCCAGTTCCTTATTCCGCGATATCCGCATACTGGAAGTACCAGTAGCCGGACGGGGAATACCAGGAGCCGGTGATCTTGGTGCTCTGCAGATAAGGCTGGCTGTAATACGAAACGGGGATAACAGCCATGTCCTTCATCAGGACGTCCTCGGCCTGATGCAGGTACCCGGAACGGGTCTTGGCATCGGGCTCGGCGGCGGCCTTGTTCATCAGGGCGTCATATTCCTCGCTCTTGTACTGGGCATCGTCGTTGCCGTTGGTGCTCATGAGGATTTCCATCATGTTGGACGCATCGTTGTAGTCGAACAGCCAGCCGTTACGGCTGACCTCGTAGTCGCCCGCGCGGCGCTGGGGAAGGAAGCTCGCCCACTCGACCACGTTCACGTTCACGGTAATGCCCAGTTCCTTCCATGCCTGCTGGACGTACTCGGCGACCGGCTTATGGAAACCGGCGGTGTTGATGGAATAGTTGACAACGGGGAATCCCTTGCCGTCCGGATAGCCCGCCTCGGCCAGCAGCTGCTTCGCCTTGGCGAGGTTGCCCTGGAAATCGTCAACGTTGATGTAGGGCTGGCCGCCGTTGGCGTTGTCCATGAAGCTGCTGCCGTCCCAATCGGTCACGCCTTTGCCCACAAAGTTGGTTGCGGGAATCATCGTGCCCTGCATGATGGTATCAGCGATGTACTTGCGGTCGAGCGCCAGGCTCAGGGCCGTACGGACGCGGGGATCCGAGAACTGGGGCAGGCTGTCGTTCAGGCAGACATAATACGTGCCCAGGTTGGGATCAATATGGAGGTCCGGCTTGCCCTGCAGGGAGGGGAGCTCCGCGCTGGGGATATCCTTGACCATCATGGCTTCACCGGTCTGATACGCGCTGTAAGAAGCGGTGGGATCCTCAATCAGCAGCAGCTTCATGGAATCCAGCTTGATGGAGGCCGCATCGCGGTAATAGGGGTTCTTGGTGAACAGGATATAGGAGCTGGGCACCCATTCGCTGATATAGAAGGGGCCGTTGCAGACGTAGGTTTCCGGCTTGGTCGCCCACGCGTCGCCGTTCTTTTCAACGGTAGCCTGGTTCACGGGGCTCAGCACCGGGAAAGCGGCCAGCTTTTCGAAGTACGAGCAGGGATGGGCCAACTCGACCACGAAGGTGGTGGCGTCGGGCGCGGAAACGGCCAGCGCGTCCACATCGCCCGCGGCGGCTTCGTCAAAGCCCTTCACCATGCCCAGCACGGTCTGCGCGTAAGGCGCGGCGGTGGCGGGATCGACCACGCGCTTCCAGCTGTACACGAAATCATTCGCCGTAAGGTCGGACCCGTCGGACCACTTCATGCCGCTGCGCAGATGGAAGGTCCAGGTCAGGCCGTCCGGGGTCGATTCCCATTTTTCCGCGGCGCCGGGGATGATCTTGAGGTCCTTGTCCACGTTCAGCAGGCAATCGAACGCGAAAATGTTCATGTTGCCGCCGTCCACGGAGGTGTTCAGCGCCGGATCAAGCGTCTCCGGGTTGGGGCCGATCTGGGCGATGAGCTGCTTACCGGCAGCAGCGGGCGCGCCGCTCTGCTCGGCGGGGCTGGCAGCCGGGGCGCCGCTCTCGGCCGGCGCGGGGGTTGCGGTGGGGGCCGTTGTGCTGCTGCAGCCGGCAAGGCCCAGAGACAGAAGCATCACAAAGGCCAGCAAGAACGCAGTACTCTTCTTCATTCGTCTTTCCTCCTCGTTATTCGTTGATATTTACCATTTGCCGCGCATCCGCAGCAAACCGGCAACAGATTTTATGCGCCCTCCCGGCGGAACAGTCCGCCTGCGCGGGATCGCTGATAAAACATAAATAACGCAATGCGCGCCTACCCGTCACTTTACCCGGTCCAGGTGGTGGCAGGCGGCAAAATGGCCCGACGAAACCTCCAGAAACTCCGGCTCCTTTTCAGCGCAAAGCGCATCCGCATAAGGGCAGCGGGTGCGGAACCTGCAGCCGGAGGGCGGATTCACGGGGCTGGGCACGTCGCCCTGCAGCACGATGCGCCGTGTGCTGCGGGAAATCTCCGGATCGGCGACCGGAATGGCGGAGATCAGGCTGCGGGTATACGGGTGGACGCTGTGGAAGGTCACCTCGTAGCTGTCCGCAAGCTCCACCAGCTTGCCCAGGTACATCACGCCGATCCGGTTGGAAATATGCTTCACCACGCTGAGGTTGTGGGCGATGAACAGATACGTCAGCCCCATGCGCTCCTGCAGTTCTTCAAACATATTGATCACCTGCGCCTGGATGGAGACATCCAGTGCGGAGATGGGCTCGTCGCAGACGATGAACTCGGGGTTTACGGCTAAAGCCCGGGCAATGCCCACCCGCTGGCGCTGGCCGCCGGAGAACTCGTGCGGGTAACGGTTGGCGTGCTCCGTGTTGAGCCCCACCAGGCTCAACAGCTCCACGATGCGGTCCCTGCGCTCCTTGGCGTTGGCGGCCAGGTGATGGATATCGATGGCCTCCCCCACGATATCGCCCACCGTCATGCGCGGGTCAAGGCTTGCGTAGGGGTCCTGGAATACGATCTGCATTTTCCGCCGGTAAGGGAGCATATTCACATGGGTGATGTCCTTCCCGTCGTAAATGATCCTGCCGGCGGTAGGTTCATAAAGGCGCAGCAGCGTGCGGCCGGCGGTGGTTTTGCCGCAGCCGGATTCGCCCACGAGGCCCAGCGTCTCGCCCTTATCGATATAAAAGGATATGTCGTCTACCGCCTTGACGACCTTTTTCTCAAACAGTTTGTCGCTCTTGACGGGGAAATGCTGCTTCAGGTGCTGTACTTCGACCAATTTATTCTCCGTCATGCCTGCGCACCCCCCCGGCTTTCAAACTTCGCCTTATCCAGAAGCCAGCACGCGCTGTAGTGATCGTCGCTCAAAGGGGTATAATCCGGCATGGCGCCCAGGCAAATTTTCATGCACGACCGGCAGCGGGGCGCGAACGGGCAGCCCGCCGGCGGGTTGAGCATATCGACGGGCGAGCCCTCGATCGGCACCAGCCGCTTGCGCTCCCGATCGTTCATGTTCGGCACGCTCAGGAGCAGGCCCTTGGTATATTCATGGGCGGGATGATAAAAGATCTCGTCCGTGGTGCCGCACTCCACCACCTTGCCTCCGTACATGACGGCGATGCGGTCGCACCTGCCCGCCACGACGCCAAGATCGTGCGTGATGAGGATGATCGCCATGCCAAGCTGCTTCTTGAGGTCCATCATCAGTTCCAGAATCTGCGCCTGGATGGTCACGTCGAGCGCCGTGGTGGGCTCGTCCGCGATCAAAAGCTTAGGCTCGCACGCGAGGGCAATGGCGATCATGACGCGCTGGCGCATGCCCCCGGACAGCTCGTGCGGGTATTGTTTCAAACGCTTGTCGGGCTCGTTGATGCCCACCAGCCGCAGGAGCTCGCGCGCGCGCTCGTTGGCCTGCCGCTTGTTTTTATCGGTATGCAGGAGGATGACCTCCCGGATCTGGTTGCCGATGGTGTAGACCGGGTTCAGGCTGGTCATGGGGTCCTGAAAGATGATGGAGACTTCGTTGCCCCGGATCTTTCGCATTTCCCGCTCGGACATCCTGTTGATATGGTGCCCGTTGAAATAGAGATCGCCGCCGACCAGGCGGCCGGGGTGCGGCGTCAGGCCCATCAGGCTGTATGCGGTAACGGACTTGCCGGAGCCGCTCTCGCCCACGATGCCCAGCACCTCGCCTTCGCGGACGTACAGGGATACATCGTTGAGCGCCTTCACCTCGCCCGCCGGCGTGAAGAAGGAAAGCCGCTCGTTTTGTATATCGACCAAGTACTCGTTCATTGGGTTTCCTCCTTCCTCAGCCCTTCATCTTGGGATCGAACGCATCCCTGAGGCCGTCGCCGAACAGGTTAAAGCTGAGAATGATCAGGCTGATCAGCAGCGCGGGTGCCATCAGCAAGTAGGGGTAGGTGTTCAGGCCGTTGAGGGCGTCGCTCGCTAAAGACCCCAACGAGGGCAGCGGGATGGCGACACCCAGGCCGAGGAAGCTCAGGAAGCTTTCCGTAAAGATGGAAGAAGGGATCTGCAGCGTGGTGGTAACGATCAGCGTGCCGATGCAGTTGGTCAAAAGATGCTTGCGGATGATGCGGGCGTTGGACGCGCCCAGCGCCCTCGCCGCGGTCACGTAATCGTTCTGCTTGAGCGTGAGCACCTGGCCGCGGACAATGCGGGCCATGCCTACCCAGTACAGCAGCGCGAACACCAGGAAAATGCTGATCATGTTGGTGCCGATCGTCTGGATCCAGTGGAAGCCCGGCTTTAAGGCCAGCGCGTTCATCGGCTCCTTGATGGCGAATGAGATCAGCACGATCATCAAAATATCGGGCACGGTGTAGATGATATCAACGATCCGCATCATGATCATATCCGTCCATCCGCCGAAGAAGCCGGACACGGCGCCGTAAATGGAGCCGATAATCAGGATGATGGCGGAGGCGATCAGCCCCACCAGCAGGGAGATGCGGCTGCCCATCATCACGCGCACGGCATAGTCGCGCCCCAGGCCGTCCGTTCCGAGAATGTGGGGGAACACCTTCTCGCCGGCGGCGATGCGCGCCTGCTCCTTTATAGAGTAGACCATGGGCTTGAGGTATTCCGAGCCCTGAATCTGCTGCTCATATCTGTAAGGATAGAAGCTGGGGATGACGAAGGAGAAAATCATGATGATCAGGATGACCACCAGGCACACCATCGACACTTTGTTTTTCCGCAGGCGGTGCAGCGCGTCCTTCCAGAAGCTGACGCTGGGGCGCATCTGTACCAGGCTCTGCTTTTCCGCGTCCGTGGCGGGCAGAAAATCATCGACCTTCAGCTGAAAGCTGAGCGGATTCTTTGCAGTCATGTTGATGCCCTCCTCATTTGAGCTGGATACGCGGGTCAATGATCTTATAAAGGATGTCCACCAGCGCGTTCAGCACGATAATGAGAGTGGCCAGAAAGATCGTAGTTCCCATGATAACGGTATAGTCGCGGTTCAGGATGGAGCCGACAAACTGGCCCCCCAGGCCGGGAATGACGAATATCCTTTCGACGATGAAGCTGCCGGTCAGCGTATAGGCGAGCATCGGGCCCACATAGGTCACCACCGGCTGGATCGCATTGCGCAGCGCGTGCTTGAAGAGGCTGACGGTCTGCGACAGACCTTTGGCGCGGGCCGTGCGCATATAGTCCTGGCCGATCACGTCCAGCATGGAGGAGCGCATCAGCCGCGTGATATAGGCCATCGGGTAGAAGCTGAGCGCAAATACCGGAAGGATATAATGCGCCGGCGTCGTAAGGCCTATGGTTGGCAGCCATCCCAAATGTACGCCGAAGATATACATGCCCACGGTACAGATGACGAAGCTGGGGAACGCGATGCCTAAGGTGGCGATCACAATGATCAGATTGTCGATCCACTTGCCGCGGTTAAGCGCCGCGATGCTGCCCAGGGGGATGCCAACCACCAGCGCCACAAGCGCCGAAATACCGCCGAGCTTTGCGGAAACGGGGAATTTGCTGGCAATGATCTCGGAGACGGTGCGGCCGCGCTGCTTCAGGCTCAGGCCGAAATCGCCGTGAAGCGCGCTGAGCATGTAATTTTTGTACTGCACGCCCAACGGCTTGTCAAGCCCAAATTTTTCCTTGAGGGCCGCCTGGGCCTGCGCGCTGATGGATTTTTCCGCGATGAACGGGCCGCCGGGCACCAGATTCATCAGAAAGAAGGTGATGGTGGCGACCAAAAAAATCGTCAGCGCAGCAAAAAGCACCCGCTTGCCAATGTACTTTACCATACGCCAATACTCCTTGCTCTTATCGGAAAGCCTGTCCGGCATAGAAACAAATTTGGGCGCAATGTCCGCGCCCCCATTTTATACAACCGTTCCTGATTCCCGTTTTATAATAAGACGTATATTTAATTTTATCAACCAGATTCTGATTTGTCAATTTACGAAATCCAGAGAAGGATACCAAGTTTTTGAAAGAAGTTTCATAAAAGGGCCCTATAATTAAGGAAAGATCAGACCGTTATCAAAAAAGAGGATACGACCGCCGGCGCGGGGGGCCGGCGGCCTTTTTCTTTTGAAGGTTTCATGCATCCATGCATATTCCGCGGAGGTTTCCGTCATTACGAATCACAGCGCACCTTCATAACCACCTTCTGCACACTGCACGGTTCCCCGCCTTCGGGATAGAAGGATGGCTTGTGGCAATCCTCTGGGAAGAACACCGCAAGCTCCCCTGCGCAAAGCGTCACGCTCCCGTGACGCGGCGTGTCCTTATAAAAGCCGACGTCCTTCTGCGCGTCAAAGGGGACAAGCGGCTCCATCCGCGCGATGTCGGCCCAATAGAGCGTTTCCTGGCCGGAAAGCAGATACTGGATGTCCGCGTAACGCCGGTGCGCCTCGTATCTTGCCGCGGATTCCGGGCGGGTGACATAGCGCTGCACCAGGAAGAACAGATCCGCATCCACCTCGTACCTGCCTTCCCGCAGCGCCGAAAAATGATGGGCCTGCAGGAACCCATACGCGCGGCTGAGCCTAAAGCGCATGGGTTCCGAAAGCCCGGCGTATCCGATGCCGGCGGCGATCAAGCGTTCCCCCCCGCCGCCCGCAGGCTGCTGAGGACGCCGCGGATGTAGGCCGCCCCCTGGGGCATGCCCTCGCGCGCGTCGGGCAGGTCCAGCTTCTGCCAGCGCCGCTCATACTCGAGCGAGACCCAGCCGTCATATCCCGCGGCGCTGAGCGCGCCCAAAATCCCCGGCCAATCCAGGATCCCCCGGCCCGGTATGCGGGAATACACGGTGCGCTCGCTTTCATCGATATGGGAGACATTCTTGAATACGGGCGGCCGGGGGCTGCCGCCGCGGTAGACCAGGTCCTTGCAGTGCACGAAGAAGATCTTTTCCTTCTGCAGGGCGATGGCCTCCGGATATTCCTCCGCAGGGAAGAACGCGAGGTTGGCCTGGTCGTAGAGTACGCCGACGTTTTCGTGATCGATCGCCTTGACGATCTCCATGGTGCGCGCGGCCGTCGTCGTCATGGTGCCGAAATGGTTTTCCAGGCAGAGCCTGACGCCGCGGGGCGCGCAATAGTCCCCGCACTCCCGCATGGAGCGCACGAACTGGCCGAGCTTGCGGCCGCCTTCGTCCGTTTCCCCGTGCACGAACTTGCCGCCGTATACGCGCACGAAACCCGCGCCCATGATCTGCGCGAGATCGACGACGCGCTTGAGCTTGCGGCATTCGTCGGCGCGCACCGATTCATTAAGATCGTTGAACAGGTCCAGGTAGGGCGTAAGGCCGGCTACCCGCAGGCCGTTCTCCCGCACGCGCCTGGCTATGACGGCGGCTTCCCGGTCCGTCGCCGCGAGCGGTACGGCGCAGGGATACCCGTCGCTCTGCACAATGATTTCGATTCCGTCCAGGCCGATCCGCGCGAAAAGATCGATCGCCTCCTCCAGCGAGTACTCGGGCGTACCCATCGTGTGTCCGGAAAGCTTCATCACCGGTGATCCCCCCATTCCCTGGACAGATCGGGCAGCCCGGCGGATTGCAGGATGCGGTTCATCAGCTCATGCGTGCGGTAAGCGTCTTCGGCGCTGGTGATCGGCGTTTTCCTGGTGCGGACGCAGTCGATAAAGTGTTCGACGCAGGGCTTGAAGCCCAGGCGCGTGACGGTATCGCACCAACCCTGATGCAGCGGCGTCATGGTGATGCCCTCCTCGTGGTCCGGGTAGATGATGCGGCAGGAATCGAGGTTATCCACCACGGCGGTCTTGCCGTCGCCGTAGAGCTCCACGTGCTCATACCACTGCCCCGCCTGCCGGCTCGCGCCCAATAGCCCCAGCGAACCGTTCTCAAAATGCATCTGCGCGGTGCAGAGCTCCTCGTAGAACGGGTCCGTAAAGCTCGAGAACGCCTCCACGCGGTCGCACTCGCCCAAAAAATGGCGCATTAGATCCACCATGTGGATGGCGTTCTCCAGCGTCGCGCGGTATTCCTTGAATTCCCTGCACTTCTGCGCGACCACGAGATGCGGCTTCTTGTCCGCGAAAGCGGAGATCGCCTTTGCGTTGCAGGGCGCAAAGCGGCGGTTAAAAGCCACCATCACGATCCGGCCGGATTTCGCCGATTGTTCGGCCAGGTATTCGCATTCCTGCATCGTCATGGCGAGCGGCTTTTCGCAAAGCACATCCAGCTTGTTCTCAAGCAGCGGCACAAGGTACTGCTTGCGCACGGTCTTGGGCGTCAGGAGCACGGCGCAGTCGAGTTCCTCGCTGAGAAACTCGTCCAGGGTGGCGCACGCCTTTTTGGCGCCGTACTGCGCGGCCGCACAGAGCGCGTCCTCATAGCGCGCGCTGAGGATCGCGCTGATCTCCACATCGGGCAGCGAGGCCAGCACGGGCAGATGCGCTACGTGCGCGATCTTTCCCGTGCCGATGACCCCGATTTTCAGTTTCTTGATTTGCGGCATTTCTTTATTCTCCAAGGTAGGATTTTTTGATGTTTTCATTGTCCCTGAGCACGTCCGAAGGACCGCTCATGGCGATATGGCCGTTTTCCAGCACATAGGTGTAATGGGAAACCTCCATGGCCTTATTCGCGTTCTGTTCCACCAGAAGCACCGTAATGCCCATCGTGTTGATCTCCCTGATGATATCGAACACCTGCGTAACGATGATCGGCGCGAGGCCGAGGGAAGGTTCGTCCAGCAGCAGAATATCGGGCTGGGCCATCAGCCCGCGCGCAATGGCCAGCATCTGCTGCTCGCCGCCCGAGAGCGTGCCCGCCATCTGCGAGCGGCGTTCCCCCAGGATGGGAAACAGGCAGTACATCTTCTCCATCTGCCGTTTGCTTTCGCCGGCCGCGATCCGCGTGCCGCCCATGATCAGGTTCTCGGTGACCGTAAGGCCCGGAAACACGCGGCGGCCTTCGGGGACCTGCACGATGCGCCGGCGCACCACCAGGTGGGGGCGGACGGGGAGCGGCACGCCGTCAAGCAGGATGTCGCCCTCCCTGCGTTTGACGAGGCCGGATATGGTGTTGAGCAGCGTGCTCTTCCCGGCGCCGTTGGAGCCGATGATGGACACGATGCTGCCCCGCTCCACCTCAAAGGAAACGTCCTCGAGCGCGACGATATGATCGTAATTGACGGACAAGTGTCTGATCTGCAGCATTACCGCTTCGCCTCCTCGCCGATGTAGGCCTTGATGACATCGGGGTTGTTGCGGACCTCATAGGGACTGCCGTGCGCCAGGAGGTTCCCGAAGCTGACCACGTAGATGTGCTCCGAAAGCTCATTGACCACCTGCATGCGGTGCTCAATGATCAGCACGCCGAAGCCGAAGCGTTCCCGAAGCGACGACACCATGCCGATGAATTCCTGCACCTCCCGCGGGTTCAGGCCCGCAGCCGGTTCGTCGAGCAGCAGCAGCTTGGGCTTGTTGGCGATGGCGCGGGCCAGCTCCACGCGCCGCTGCAGGCCGTAGCTGAGGTTTTTGGGCTGTTCGTCGCGGTAATCGGCCAGGCCAACCAGTTCCAGAGCCTGTAGGGCCAGATTGCGGTTCTCCTTCTCCTGCCTTCTCTTCTGCGGGAGCGTCAGCATGGCGCTGAAAACGGAATAGCTGCCGGCGGGGTCGAGGGACGTCATCACGTTCTCCAGCACCGTGAGGCCCATGAACAGGCGGATGTTCTGGAACGTGCGGGATACGCCCATGCGCGCGATTTCGTGCTGCGGCAGGCCGACGATCTCTTTCCCGCAAAACTGGATGCTGCCCGCGTCCGCCTTGTATATTCCCGAAATCAGGTTGAATATGGTGGTCTTTCCCGCCCCGTTCGGCCCGATGACCGTAACGATCCGGTTGCTGTCCACCTGGAGGGATACGTTTTTGACCGCCTGCACGCCGCCGAAGCTTTTCGCGAGATTCTGAATATCCAGAAGCATCATTTCACGTCCTTTCGCGCTCTTACGGCCTTTATCCGGCCGGACAGCTTGCCGATGCCCCTGCGAATGGTGCGCATGTCCCATTCCACGGTCCCGAACAGGCCCTCCGGGCGGAAGTTGACGATAAAGAGCACCAGCAGGCAATAGATGACGATGCGGAGCTCGTTGGAAAAGCGCAGGATCTCGGGTATCAGCCCGAGTATGATGCCCGCGAAAATGGAGCCGGTCAGGCTGTTGATGCCTCCGAAGAACACCATGATGATCCACATGGAGCTTTGGTCCCACCCGAACGCGGATGAATCCAGATACGTGGTAGTATGCACATACAGGCAGCCGCCCAGCGCCGAGATAGCGCCCGCCAGCACGAATACCAGGAGCTTAACGCGCGCCACGTTGATGCCCATGGAGGCCGCCGCCAGCTCGTCGCTCTTGATGGCGATGCACTGCCGCCCGAACCGCGATTTTTTGAAGTTCCAGATGAAGGCGATGATGAGCACCAGCGCGCCGATGATGATGTATTCGTTCGTATATTTCGGGATATCCGTGAGGCCCAGCGCGCCGCCCGTCAGGCTTGCAGAGTTGTTCAGAAACGCCACCAGCGCCTCGCCGAACCCAAGGCTGACGATCGCCACGTAGTCCCTGCGCAGCCGGACGGCGGGCAGGCCGATCAAGAGCCCGAACAGCGCGCCCATCAGCACCGAGGCGGGAAGCGTGGCGATGAGCGGCCAATGCAGGAATTTCGCGAGCATCGCCGCCGTGTAGCCGCCCACGGCCATGAAAGCGGCCTGCCCCATGGAAAACATGCCGGTAAGGCCCGTGAGCACATAGACGCCCAGCATGCCGATCATCAGGATAAACACATTGTTAATGAGGTAGGACAGCAGGTAATTGAACATTTGCATAGCGCCGTTCCTCCTATGCCTTATCCGTAACGAACTGCCCGGCAATGCCCTGCGGACGCAGGATAAGGAACACGAGCATGAACAGGAACGTTCCGACCGGGGCGAGGCCCGCGCCGATGAGCGCCGTAAGGAACGTTTCCACAAGGCCCAGCAGGATCGCCGCCCAGAGCGCGCCGCTCAGGCTGCCCAGACCGCCGATGACGCAGACCATGAAGCCCTTCACCGTGTACAGCGTACCCATCTGCGGCGAGAGGATGGTGCGGACCCCCACAAATACACCGGCGATGGCGGCCAGCGCCCCCGCCACGAAAAACGTGGTCAGCACCACGAAATTGACGTTGACACCCATGAGGCTCGTGGCGCCCAGGTCCATGCTCAGCGCGCGTATGGAAATGCCCACGCGCGTTCTGCGCAGCACCGTCACCAGCGCGGCGATGGAAACCGCCGCGATGCAGAGCATGGTGATATCCGCAACATCGAACGTGATTCCTCCCCAATTCAGGAAGCGTACGGGAAAGAAATTCGGGAAGGAGTAGAAGATGCCCGAGAACTTGAGCGCGACAATGTTCTGAAGCAGAAGCCCCATCGTGATGGAGGATACAAAATAGAGCAGCACCTGCTTGGAGCTCTGCCGCAGCCTGTGGAACGAGATGAACTCCACCCCGACATTCACAAGCCCGCCGAATAAAGCCGAGATGACCAGCACGAGCGGGAGATTCGCGCCCACCAGCCTGGTGAGGAGCATGCCGGCGTAGGCGCTGCAGACCATCGTGCCCCCATGCGCGAAATTGGAAAACTTGAGGATGCTGAATATCAGCGCCCAGCCAACGGCGATAATGGCGTAGACCGCTCCGGTGGAGATGCCGTTGACCAGCAGCTGGATGTAATAATTCATATTGCCTCCTAGATAGTGTCGTCAATAGCAATGTGATATAATAGAGGAAACCAAAGCGGGAGGTTTCCAAAGATGGCAAACGAGCAGCATCGGCACGACATAACAGACGCAGCATGGGCGGTTATCGAACCGC